>Ga0182015_10000486_pt1 | contig 56670 bp, 55 predicted proteins | sample 712P3MmetaG_FD_120478 | JGI IMG/M metagenome (GOLD analysis project Ga0182015, IMG submission 120478) | Permafrost microbial communities from Stordalen Mire, Sweden - 712P3M metaG | ecosystem: Environmental > Terrestrial > Soil > Wetlands > Permafrost | place: Sweden: Stordalen | collected...
GCCGGCGACACAAGCCGGGCTTCTGCCCTCAGAACGCTTGCTGCTACCGAAGGGGGCGTTCATCGATTGCACACTCGAGACAGCAATCGATTCGACGCTGCCTGGCATGACGACGTGCATCACCGCGGCCGACACCTTTAGCGCGGATGGCAAGGTTGTACTCCTCGAGCGGGGCACCAAACTCGTCGGAGAGACACGCGGGCAGGTCCAGCAGGGCCAGGCGCGGGTGTTTGTCGTGTGGACGCAGGCCCGCACTCCGGCGGGGGTGGTGGTGCCGCTGGACTCACCTGGCACGGATGAGCTGGGGCGCTCTGGGCTTCCCGGGGAGGTCCAGCGCCACTTCTGGCAGCGCTTCGGCGCGGCCCTGCTGATCTCGCTCGTGGACGGCGCGGTGCAGGCAGGCGTGCAGTCCGCCAATCGCTCCGGTGGCGCCGTGATCTACACGCCTTCGGCGTCCACCGACGTTGTCACCGAGGTGCTGAAGGACACCCTGCAGATACCGCCCACGGTCGTAAAGCGCAACGGCGAGCGCATCCAGGTACTGGTTGCGCGCGACATCGACTTCAGGTCTGTGTATGAACTGCACGCCGCAGCTGCCGGACGTTAGCGCACACGCGCCGACAGCAGCTGTGGCGCCCGCGGCGGCGACGGCGGAGCTGTCCGCGCTCGACCTGACGCTCATGGCGCTGCGGCCGCTGCTCGCCGATCCCGGCGTGACCGAGCTATGCATCAATCGGCCGCGCGAGATCTTTCTCGAGACGCGTGCCGGCTGGCGCCGGGAGCAGGCATCGTTCGCGGACTTCACCTGGTGCCGCCGCCTCGCGAAGCTCATCGCCAACGTGACGTGCCAGCGCATCGATGAAGCCTCGCCGCTCCTGTCGGCGTCACTCCCCTCCGGTGAACGCGTGCAGCTGGTCCTGCCGCCAGCCACCTCACCCGGATGCGTGGCGATCACCATCCGCCGGCCGGCGGATGTCGTGTGGTCCATCGAGGAGCTCGCGCGGGGTGGCGCACTCGGCGCGCCTGGCAGTGGCACTGCCGGACCGACCGGCGCCGAGGCGGAGCTGGCGCGGCTGCACGCCGGTGGCGACTACCTCGCGTTTCTGCGCCTGGCCGTGCGGGCGCGCAAGAACATCCTGGTGTCGGGCGCTACCGGGTCCGGAAAGACCACCTGGACCAAGGCCCTCATCCGGGAGATCCCCGCGGACGAGCGCCTGGTGACCATCGAGGACGCGCGCGAGCTGGTGCTCGACGAGCACCCGAATCACGTGCGGCTGTTCTACAGCAAGGACGACCAGGGGCTGGCGCGCGTAACACCGAAGCAGTTGCTTGAGTGCTGCCTGCGGATGCGGCCCGACCGCATTCTGTTGGCGGAGCTGCGCGCCGAGGAGGCGTTCGATTACCTGCGTAACGTCAACTCAGGACACCCCGGCTCGATCACCAGCGTGCACGCAACCAGCGCGGAACTCGCGTTCGAGCAACTCGTGCTGCTCGTCAAGCAGAGCCCTGGAGGTCGCGGTCTCGCGCGCGAGGACATCAGGAGCCTGTTGTACCTGCTCATCGATGTGGTCATCCAGTGCGCGGTCGTACGTCACCAGCGCGTCGTCCGCGAAGTCTGGTTCGACCCGGCTCGCAAGGGGGTGGGCTCGCGCTGCCAGCCAGGAGGAGCTGCGCCATGTCCGCAACCGGCGTAATGCATGCGGCGGACCTGCTGCGTGGCTGGTGGGGGCTTGCCACCGCCTACACCGCCGTGCAGGTGCCCCTGGTCGTGGGGCTGGTACGTCATCGGGCGCCGTTTTCGAAGTTCGTTGCCTCGCCGCTCCTGGCCTTGCCGCTGACCGCGGCGGTGGCGGCGGGCGTGTCTGCCGCGGCGCCGCTGTGGCATGGACTCGGACTCGCCACCAGCGACGCGCTGTCCGTGTTGGCAGGGTTTGGGTTGAGCGCCGCCGCGGGTTACTTCACCGGCCGCAAGATGGCGCGCGCCGGCAAGCCCTCAAGTACACACCAGCGTGGCGCAATCGTCGCGCATGCTACGCCACCGGAGCGGGCGGCTGAGGTGCACCGCAGCCGACAGCTCGCGCGTGGCCGGCAATCTGCTGACACCGCAATCACGCTCGCGGGCTTACCGCTGACGCGGGAAGACGAAATGAAGCACTTCAAGCTGATCGGTACCACCGGCACCGGCAAGAGCACGGCGATTCAGGAACTGCTCGGAGCCGCACTCGCACGCGGCGATCGCGCGGTCATCGCGGATCCCGACGGCGGCTACCTGCGGCGCTTTTACAACCCCGCTCGCGGCGATGTCATCCTCAATCCGTTCGAGACGGCGTCGGCAAGGTGGGACCTGTTCGGCGAAATCAATGATGACTACGACGTCGACCAGCTCGCCCGCGCGCTGATTCCGGACCACGGGGGTCCGGATCGCAGCTGGCAAAACTACGCGCGCACCTTCTTCAGCGCGGTGACGGCGCAGTCCCACGCGGCCGGCAACCGCGACCTGCGCGAGTTGTACCGGCTGCTGGTTGTAGCCCGCACGACGGAGCTCAAGGAGCTGGTCGGCGGCACACCTGCCCAGCCATTTCTCGAGGAGCACAACGGGCGCATGTTCGACTCCATTCGCTCGGTGACGAGCTCGGCGGTGCGCGCGCTGGATTACGTCTCGCGCCAGCGCAGCGCCCCCGTTGCCGTTCGTGAGTGGGTGCGCGCCGCCCCGGCAGCCGACGACGCCGGAAATTCCCGCACGGGCGGGGTGCTGTTCATGCCGTACAAGGCCGGGCAGATCGCGGCGCTCGGCTCGACCATCTCGGCGTGGATGCGTCTGGCGATCTTCGGAGCCATGAATCGTGAAGAGGGGGACCAGCGCTTGTGGTTCGTGGTGGACGAACTCGACGCGCTGGGGCAGATCGACGGCCTGAAGGACGCGCTGGCACGCGTGCGCAAGTTCGGCGGGCGCTGCGTGCTCGGGTTTCAGTCCGTTGCCCAGGTCTCCAGTACCTATGGGAGCGGTGAAGCACAGACAATCGTGGAAAACTGCGGCAATACGCTGATCCTGCGCTGTGCGGGGAGCGAGCACGGTGGTACCTCGCGATTTGCATCCGGACTGATCGGCGAACGCGAAGTGCTGCGCACGGCAATCTCGCGATCGCGGCGCCCCACGGAGATCCTGCCATCGGTCACGCGCGCCGAGCACCTGAGCGTCGAGTCCGCTGTCATGAGCTCCGAGATTGAGCAGCTTCCAGACCTTGCCGGTTACCTGAAAATCGCATCCCGCAGGGAGTGGCTGCGCGTTGGCCTGACGCTCCAGCCGCAGCTGCCGCGCGCATACCCAGCCAGTCCGTCATCGGCACCACAGCAGACGCCCGCCGCGGCTCCCGGCAGCGCACGCAACATGATCCTGCCGTTCGTGCGGGCAGGCGCCGGCACCCGTGGCACCGCGGCTGCGGGCAAGTCGGGTACCGACCTTGCCGGGCAGGCGCACGACGGATTCGACGCGGGCGGCTGAGGGCTGCGCGTGGAAGACCTGACCATGAAGCTCGGACTCCTCATGGAAGCGGCACAATCGCAGCAGGCACTGGCGACGAGCGCACTTAACCACCTGCGCGAGCATACCGGCGCGCTGGATAGTGTTGTTCGCGAGCAGATCCGCCACACGGTAGTCGAGGAGCTCCAGGAGGTGGCCGACGACAGCCGCCGCGCTGCCCACAGTCTGCGTGCGCTCCAGCGCGTTGCCAGCCTGCGGATCGCGATATGGAGCCTGGGGATCGCGACGCTCGCCACGGGAATTCCCTTGGGGCTTGCCGGGTGGCTGTTGCCCTCAAGGGCCGACATTGCCGCATTGCGCGTGGCGCGTGACCAGCTCAACGCCAATGTCGAGCTTCTCAGCGCGCGGGGTGGCCGGGCGGCGTTACGGCGCTGCGGCCCGGCTCAGCGACTTTGCGTGCGGGTGGATCGCAGCGCGCCAGCCTACGGAGATGCTGGGGACTACTTCGTGGTCAGGGGTTACTGACGGAGAGGTTGGTGAGGTGTTGGAGTGGATCGTGACTGCAGAGTGGATGCACGGGTGGTGGGGTGTGCTGCCTTTCATCGCTGTACTGCTGCTGACGACGGCATTCACGCTGCGTACGGATTCGGCGGACCTGCACAAGCGGGGGGCGCGGGTGCTGCAGGGCGCCCGTGCACGCCGTGCCCAGCGGCGGCGTCGCCGGCTGTGCGAGGCGCCGCTAATGCTGGCGGGCGTACCTATCGCAGGTGCTGAGGAGACCAGACACTTCAAGCTCATCGGCACGACCGGCACGGGCAAATCCACGGCCATTCGCGGACTTCTGGCTGGAGCGCTCGCGCGCGGCGATCGTGCAGTCATCACCGATCCGGAGGATGGTTATCTCGAGCGCTTTTACGACCGCCGGCGCGGGGACTGCGTGCTGAATCCGTTCGAGGCGCTTTCCGTGAAATGGGATCTCTTTGCGGAAATCCGTGAAGCGTGGGATGTCGAGCACATCGCTAGCGGGCTCATCCCGACGACGGAGGACGCTTCCGGACGGGAATGGCGGGGCTACGCGCGTACTTTTCTCACTGCCGTCATCCGACGTTGCTGCGAATGCGGCCGAAATGATCCGGGCGAGCTGTGGCGTCTGCTCACCGTCGCCAGTAGCGCAGAGTTGCGCCCCGTAGTCGCCGGCACTCCTGCGCAGCCATATCTGGAACCGGAGAACGCGCGAATGTTCGGCTCGATCCGCTCCGTGGCGGGATCGGCGGCCGCGGCGTTCGAGTATGTGCAGGCGCAGCGGGCCCGGAGCTTCTCGGTCCGGGATTGGGTGAGATCCGGGCGCGGGGTACTGTTCATTCCCTATAAATCGGCGCAGATCGCGGCGCTACGCTCAATCATCGCGACATGGGTGCGGCTCGCGATCTTTGAAGCGATGGGCCGCGATGAGCGGAATCAGGATCAGCACCTATGGTTCGTTGTAGACGAGCTCGATTCGCTGGGAGCGATCGATGGACTGAAGGATGCGCTGGCGCGACTGCGGAAATTTGGCGGAAGGTGCGTGCTCGGATTTCAGTCCATCGCCCAAGTCTCCAGTACCTATGGGAGCGGTGAAGCACAGACGATTGTCGAGAATTGCGGCAACACGCTGATCCTTCGCTGCGCGGGAAGCGAGCACGGCGGCACGTCGCAGTTCGCGTCACGGCTCATTGGCGAGCGCGAGGTGATTCGACGGCAGACCTCACGCGGCCGCGATCGGGAGGGTTTCTTTGCCGCACGCGGTGCGCGTCGCTCCACCAGCGTGAGCGATCAGCATGTCACCGAGATGGCCGTGCTGGCGTCACAGATCGAGCAACTCCCGGATCTGACCGGGTATCTGAAAACCGCGTCGTCCACCGACTGGTTGCGGGTCAGATTCACAGGCGGACGCTAGCCCGTGGCCATCTTCTACCTGCAAATCAACTCTATTGGCCGCGGTGCCGGACGGCGCGCGACCGCCGCCGCAGCGTACCGGGCCGGTGAGCGCATTCGCGACGAGCGCAGCGGCGAGTTGCACAACTACACCCGCCGCCGTGATGTCGTGCATGCCGAGATATTCCTGCCCGGACAGTTTGATGGCGCAGCAGCCGCCTGGGCGCGCAACCGCGAACGGTTGTGGAACACCGCCGAGCACGCCGAGAAGCGGCACAACGCCAGGGTTGCGCGCGAATATCAGGTCGCCCTGCCTCCCGAGCTGAGTCCCTCGCAGCGCGTCTCACTGGCCCGCACGTTTTCCCGCGAGGTCGCCGAGCGCTACAAAGTCGCCGTAGATCTCGCAGTTCATGACCCTCGCCCCGAGGGCGATACGCGCAACTTCCACGCCCACCTGCTCACGACAACGCGCGAGGTGACACCGGCTGGACTTGGCGCCAAAGCCGGCCTCGACATGTCGGGGCGCGAGCGCCGCAGGCACGAACTGCCCGATCACCGCCAGGAATACCTGAGCTTGCGCGAACGCTGGGCCACACTCACCAACGAGGCGTTACGGGAGGCAAACGTCGAGGCGCGCGTCGACCATCGCAGCCTCGCGGCCCAGGGGGTCGACCGTGAGCCGCTGCCGAGAATTCCCTTGATGCATTTGAAAATGGAACAGCGCGGTGTGCGCAGTGAGCTTGCCGAGCGGCTGCGCGCCGGATATCGCGAGCGCGTTGAGCGGCGGTTGGAGCACTCTGCAGAGGCAGCGGCAAAGGGCAGCGCAGCTGCAGGCAGTGCGGATGCGGCACGCATGCAGCAACGTGAAAAGCCGGTTGCACAGACCAACGATCTTGAGGAAATTCGGCGCCAGGCGCGGGAGGCGTGGCTACGCCTGCGGCCGAAGGAGGCGGAAAGGGCTGCGCAGCTCCGAGATCGCTCTCACACCGAACAGAGCGCCGGCCGCCAGAGCGAGGAGCGCGAATCCACCCCGACGGCTGAAGAGGAACTCGGCCTGTGACCCCCGAGGCACGGCGCACCGTGACTGGCCGAAGGGGCACGTGCTGCCGTTACCCAGTCTCGCGTTTAGTTCGTGCTATGTCTATTCGCCGCGGGCTTCCGGGGCCGCCTGCGAAGCGTCGCGTCAGCTGTGCGAGCGGGTGAAAGCAAGTGACCCGGGCTGGCTTCCCCGCTATGCAGGGTTTGTGTATAGGGCGAGTCTTTGCGACCCGCAACTTGCGAACCTGTTCGGCGGTGCGGCTGTCCTCGTACCAGTTCCAGGAAGCGCGCCCGGAAGGCTCACCGGCTGGCCTGCGTCGCAGCTGGCCTTTGCATTGCGGGAGGTGGGTCTCGCCCAGCAAGTCTGGAAGGGGCTGCGTCGCGACTCGGCGGTGACGAAATCGGCCACCGCACGTGCGAGCGAGCGCCCGACGGTTCGTGAACACTTCGAATCACTTTCCGTGGAGCGCCCGATACTGGCCGTTCAGAAGATATTGTTGGTTGACGATGTCATCACCAGGGGCCGAACGCTTCTCGCCGCCGCGGCGCGCCTCCAGGTGCGATTTCCCCACGCGGACATTCGAGCGTTTGCGCTCATTCGGACCCTGGGTTTCGTGCCGCGTGTCGATCAGCTGGTAGAAACATGTCACGGCGTCGTGCGGTGGGCGGGAGGAGATGCGCGGCGCGAGCCGTAGACAGGCGTCACCCCGTTGCACGCCTCGTACCGCTCGCTTTAGGCGGCGCGGACCTTTACCACTTGACTCCGTGACGTGGGCGCTGGCACAGCTTCACCGGCATCGCGCAGGGCTTCAATGTGCAACTCAATGCCTTCTCGGATGAGTTTGAGAACCTCGCGGCGCGTTTCGCCAACGGCGACGCAACCGGGTAGATCAGGAACGTAGGCTCCGTAGCTGGACTTTCCCTTCTCTAGCACAACCAGGTATTCCATCTGTGCGCTCCTAAGATCGCTTGAGGCCGGACTGCTTCAGAATACTATTGAGTGTACCAATTGGCACGTCCACACCTAGTTTTCCAGCCACCGTGACTGTCCCCGATTTAACAGAGTGTTGGAACTGGCGATGGCTCCCCTTCGTACGGACGTGGCGCCACCCGTGTTTCTCGAGCAGCCGAATGACATCGCGCACTTTCATCGTGTTCAGGCTGCCGCCGTCTAACCGCGTCGTCAAGCGAACTACCGCGCGTCTTCACAGGATTTCATGCATAGCTCTCACGCGCTGGAGCTGGGTCTGAGTCACAGCTGTAACTTCGCGAACAAATCGCGATTTTTACGTGGGGTACAATATCGCCACGCGCTTGCCAAGCACGGTGTTTTCAGGGCAGCGTGAGACGGTACGTCAGCATCGCGCCTCCCTCGACCGGCACGAGCGCGATGTTCGAGTCCGCCCCGGTTGCGTAAGTGCGGTTCATGGTGAAATGCGCACTCGCGATCCCGAGGCCGGCGCCAGCCACGGTGTCCGACAGCCAATGCGCGTTGTGTTTGAGGCGCTCGTAGCTCGTGGCGACGCCGAGTCCGTACCCGAGCAGGCGCCGCAGCCAGCGATAGTCGTCGTTTCCGGATTCCGCAAGCACCGTGCCGACCGCGAACGCGGCCGTAGAGTGAAACGAAGGGAAGCTTCCGCCCGAGCCCTTGAGCCACTCGTTCGGGTCGCTGGTCTGGTCGGGTCCTTCGCGCCCGACGGCGTATTTCAGGGCATAAGCGGTCACCCCGCTTAAGCCTGCGGCTTCGAGCATGTTCCACGCTTCGCTGCGGCCGTCGCTGCTGCCGACAAGGTTCGCGTAACCCCAGGTTGCGACAAACACCGCAGCGGTCGGGATTGCATCGTGCACGTCGTCGGGATTGACGCTCTGTCCGGGAGCCAGGTTCGCCGTGAAGTGCTTGCGCACGTCGGTGTCGTAGTGGTGGGCCGCTCCGATTGCGGCGAGCGCACCGCCAAACCAGATCCAGTCGTTCTCATCCCAGTGCAGCGGTGCAGTGAAGTAGGCCTTGATGTCGGAACCGAGGCCAGTGCTGACCGCGCTCTGCTCAGCGACAGGTCCGTCAGCGGGTGGGGACATCGCGGGTGCAGAGTCCGCAGCGGCCGGCACGTAGGGGGCGTTGGCGGTCTGGCTCGGATTCGAAGCTGCGGTGTTGGCAGACGTCTGGCACCACGCCGGGCCGCTCGCGACCAGAGCTCCCGCCGTCACCGACAGGGTGAGCTTAAGCGGGCGAGGAAGCGAGCAGCTCATCTACGCGGAATACGGGGTAGAGATTGTAGTGCGCGTCCCACGAGCTGTGACGGCGCAGGAAGAAGTCCAGCCGCGCGGTTGGACTCGCCGCGAACGCCGCGTCTTCCTTCAAGCGGCGCGCGAACTGCGCGGCGAGTTCCGGCTGCTCCGCAAGCATGGCGCGCGCGATCTGCTCGGCGACGTACGGCTCCATGTATTCCTTTTGCTCGAAGCAGGCATTGAAGAACCCCCATGCCGCGAAGGAGTCCGGCGCCTCCGGTTCCAGCAGATGCAGTGCGAGGCGCGAGAGCGGCTGTGCGATCGGCACGAACAGCGCGCCCGCGGCGACGTCCTGGGTCTCGCGCTGCCAGCTGCCGGTGAGGCTCGCGCGCATGCGGCCTTCGAAGGGCGTTCTGGCGAAGCGCACCGCCGAAGCACGGTAGGCCTCGACGTGCGCTCCGGGCCGCGCGGCTCGCACCGGCTCACTTTTGATTCCGTGAAATGCCAGGTGCGCGCCGATATCCTGCGCCCATGCCGCAGGCACGACGTAACCGCCGAGTGGCGCCTTCACCACCAGGGACGGGGAGACCTGATCGCGAAACGGCACGCGCCAGATTTCAGGAATCTTCGGGTCGTACACCGTCACGGGCTCACCGGAGATGGGCGACGGATTGCGCGTGTACGCATAGCCCGGGAAGTCCAGGACGCGTGAACCGCTCGCGCCGGGCGCATCCGCACGCCCGTCACTCGCACCCTCACGCCACCCGGAGCTGTAGTCGAGTACGACGTCCGTACCGCCCAAACGCGCCGCGGTGAGATCTGCGCGGCGGGTGTCTGCACTCCATTGCTCACCGTGCGCGGCAACCAGTTCCGCAAGCCCGACGATGGTGTTGCGCGTGACCCGCACGCGCGTGGCGTAGTCTTTCCAGGAGTGTGTCTCGACCAGCACCGTGAAGCGGTTGCGCTGTGGGAAGTAGCCGGTCGAGAAGCGCGGCGAGTACACGGTGAGGAGAAAGCCCGAGGCCGGATCGTCAGGTTTCGCGAAGTCGGGGTAGAAGGGCAGCGGCATCGAGCCCTGCGCGGCGAGTTTCGCGATCAGTGCATCGCGCAGTTCGCGCCCGGTGGCATACAACTGGGCGTCACCCTGGTTGATCGGTTCCGCCTGCAGCGAGATGTCGGGCTGAAAGTCCGCGCCGTCGGTGACGTGCAGGTCCGCACACACCAGCGGATCCCACTCGCGGATGAGCTTAAGGAGCGCGCGCATCTCGGGCGCGTCCGCCTTGGTATAGTCGCGGTTGAGATTGAGATTCTGCGCCGTCGCGCGCCAGCCGGTCTCTTCGGGTCCGTTCTGGTTGGGTCGGTTCCAGCGCGCAAAGCGCTCATGACCGTCCACGTTGAAGGCCGGCACGAAGAGGATGCCTAAGCGGTCGAGGACTCCGGGGGCGGCGGTCTCGCCGAGGATTTCGCGCAACGCGATGAAGCCGGCGTCCTTGCCGTCGCTCTCGCCGGGATGAATGCCGGCCTGCAGCATAAGAACGGGCACGCGGCGCGGATCCGCGCGGCACGCGAGCAGCGCCCGCATCGGGCGCCCTTCGGCTGAGTGGCCGAACTCCAGACTCCTGACGGCACGCGGCCAGGCGGCGGCGAACGCCGCGCACAGCCGCGTGACTTCATCTGTGCGCCCGGTGCGGCGAAAGCCCGACTCTTCGGCGACGGTGGTGAGGGTATGGTCCTGCATTACTGAATCGTACCGGTTGGGGCGGCGGTGTGCGTCAAGGACCGGTACCAGCCGATGCCCGAAGCATCCTCGTCACGTATGGCGAGGCGGCGCGTGATGAGGCAGTTCAGGTGCGCGAGCGCCTCGCCGGTCGCCATGCCGAGGGCGTCGAGGCCGATCCGGCGTCGGAACAACACGCTGAAGACGTCAATTGCACGCTTCGGTGTCGCAAGCTCCTGCTGCAGGAGCGCGAGCCGCTCTTCGTGTCCGCGGATGAGTCTTTCGAGGCGCGCGTGCAGCCCGTGGAACGGTTCGTTGTGCGATGGCAGCACCAGCACCTCGTCGCTCACCCGTTCGCGGATGGCAGCGAGGGAGGTGAGCCATTCAGTGAGTGGATCCGCGTCCGGCTCGGTTGGAAACACCGAGACGTTGGAGGTGATTCTCGGCAGCACCTGGTCCCCCGAGATCAACACCTTGAGCTCCGGACAATGCAGGCACAGGTGCTCGGGGGAGTGCCCGCGGCCCACCACTGTGCGCCAGGTCCTGCCGCCGATCTCGAGTTCCTCGCCGTCGACGATGCGGCGGTAGCTGTCGGGCAGCGCGTAGACCGCCTTGCCGAATCCACCGAAGCGCGTCTTGTAGTGCTCGAGCGCGGCGTCGTCCCAACCCGCCTCGCGATAGAAGCTGACGCCATCCGCCGGGGCTTCACGCCCCGTGTCGGCGACCAGCATGCGGCACGTGACGTACTCCAGGCGCGTGGTCCACAGGCGGCAGCGGTGCTCGCGCGTGAGCCAGCCGGCCATGCCGATGTGATCCGGATGCATGTGCGTGCAGATCACGCGTCGTACCGGCAGGGCGCTGAGGGCGGTGGCACAGGCGTTGCGCCAGCTTGCGGCCGTGTCGGGTGTATTCATGCCCGTGTCCACCAGTGTCCAGCCGTCACCGTCGCGCAGCGCCCAGACGTTGATGTGATTGAGTGCCGCCATGGGCAGGTGCATCCGCAGCCAATACACGCCCGGCGCCACTTGCAGCGCATCCCCCGGCGCCGGCGGTGATTGCCACGGATAGCGCAACGCGTCCGGGCGTGATTTGGGTTCGGGCGAGGGCTCGTTCATGTCGCGCAGGGCTCTCGAGATGGGCGAAGCCAGTCTAGCAAGTCGCGCGACAGGGACAGCGGTCGCCGTGTACCGACCGCTTCATCGGTACCTCGTAGCTCAGGCAGCTGATTGCTGCTGAACGCGGGAGGCCGGCGTCAGATGGGAGTGAGCTGCTGCGGTCTGCCCGGCAGGCGGCGCCGGCCTTCGCGGCCGAGGAGAATGAGTAGGCGGAAATGGCAGGCGAGGAAATACCGCAGGGAGCGGGCGGCATACGCGAAGCGCCTGGCCTTGATCGCGGGTATCACCTGCTGGCGCCACACATGGGCTGCCCCGAGACGCTCCATCCGCATCGGCCATACCCACAGACTCAGCCATACGCCGCCGAAAGCGATCGCCCGCGGCGCGCCATGCCGGAGCCAGGCGGGGGCCGGATAGTGCCAGGCGCGAAAATTCTCATACAGCAGCGCGCTGACGAGAAAGCGTCCCCGAATGCCGAGATTTCCCGAGCGCCGCGTCGCGTTCGCGGGGTTCGCGCCGCTCCAGGTGCCGCCATGCGTGACATTGACCCACGCAACGCCGTTGAACGTGCTCTCCAGGAGTGACGTCTTGAAAGGTACGCCGAGGAAGGCTGCAACCCGTTGCATGAGATTCTCGGGTGCCACGTGCAGGTCTTCGAATCGCAGCGCGACACTGCGCATCTCGGCGCCGGGCTGCGCTCGGTCCTGCCTCGTGAGCACGCTCACGGTTTCCAGTGCCGGCATCGCGTAGAAGCGGCCGCGGTGCTGGTGATTTGCGAGCGTGAAGCGGTCGGCGGCGTTCTGGTGATCGAACCAGGAATCGAAAGAGGAGATCGGGTCGCGGACGGTGTGGATGAACCAGGCGCTCGGAAAATCCTCCAGCAATTGCACGGCCGCCTCGCCGCTGAACCAGTGCTGCGAATGCACCATGATGGGCCGGGGGTGTCCGGCCGGCCTGCGCGTGGCAACCGCCGTGGCGACAAACAGCAGCTGAAAGAACGTGCGCCGTCGCTCGAGCCAGGCGGGGTCAGCCCGGCCGTAGAGCTGATAGAGCGCGTGGACGGCGGCGTAGTACTCGGCAGGCTCGATCGGGAAGCGTCCGCCGAAGAACTCGTTGAACTCGCCGAAGTTCCCGGCGAAGTTCAGCTCGAAGTTCGTAGGATAGGCAATGAGCTTCTCCCACACCGAGAGCCCGGGGTATCTGGCAAAGAACTGATGAACGAGGCCGCTAGTCAGGGCGGGCATCACCAGCATCTCGTCGTGACCGTCGAGGTAGCTCGAGATCAGGAGGGAGCCGCTGCGGCCCCAGCACAGGATGGCGACGGCGCGATCCATGTGCGGCACGTCGTAGCCGCGGGCGAGCTGCAGCTTGCCCGCGACGTGAGCGGCGGTGAGCGGCGCTGCGGTGCGGTAGGACGCGAGAGTCTGCTGCAGCGTCTTGTCCGGATCACCCTGGAAACGAATCGGCAGCTCGCATTCGCTCACCGGGTAATCCGCAGGGCCCGGCCCACGCCCGGTCGCGCGCGCAGAATCAACCGTCGGGCCTTCGCCGGCGCCGTCGTGTATGCGCACTGACTGGGACTCGCAGGGGTTCACGCACGCCGCGCCGCCCACGCACGTGTCAGATAGGTCGTCTCGATCGCCGGCAGCTTGGCCGTGCGCTGCACGACGAAGTCGAGGAACTTCTTGAAAAGCTCGGGTCCCAGCTGGACCTGCAGGTCGTTCACCGAGCGCCAGGCGCCGAGGTACTCCGCCGGGGTCTGCCGGTTCACGTGCCGGCCCTCGAGGTACAGCACCTCGGTGAATTGCCGCGCGCCGCTCAGCATCTCGGTCAGCCGCTCGGTCAGGCCCGAGCGGCCGGAGGAAACACGGCGGATGTCAGGCTTCAGGCGCGTGATCTCACCCTCGATCTCCACCAGCAGCGGATTCGCCTCGATGAAGCGTGGGTTCCACAGGGCGACGAAGATACCGCCCGGGCGAAGAATGCGGTGAAACTCATCGCAAGCCTTGTCGAAATCGGCCCAGTGAAACGAGGACGCCATGCTCACCAGGTCCACCGAACCGTCGGCGAGCCCGGTAGCCTCGGCCGAGCCCTTGCGCCAGCTGATTCCTGACTTCGCCGAAGTCTCGACGCCCTGGCCACGCATGTCATCGTTGGGCTCCACTGCAACAACTGAGTGCAGGCCGCGAGCGGCGAGCATGCGCGACCAGATGCCAGTGCCGGCACCGACGTCGGCGGCATCAACGACGCGGGGTTCGCGCTGCAGGAGACCTAAGAGCGCGGTTGCGACCTGCGGCGCGTAGCCGGGCCGGAACTTCGCGTAATCACCCGCCAGGCCCGTGAAATCTCCGTGTTTCATTTCAATGAGTACTCGTGTTGTGTTGATTGATGGATTGTTTGTCAGGCCGCGCCTGCTTGCCGAAGAGGCTCAGCGCTTTCAAGCACCAGCTCGCCCCTGGCCAGCATGGATTCGTAGAGCTCGGCGTCCTGGGGGTTGTCAAGCTCGCCCCATTGTCCGTCCGTGCCGAAAGTTCCGATGTGAACTGCATCGGCAGCCAGCAGACGGCGCAGCAAACCGGTCATATCGAGCCGATCGCGGATCTGTGCGTCGAGGCTGGCGAGCAGTCCCTCCACCGCACGCCATGCGGGCGGCGTGAACTTCAGGAGTCCCATGTACTGCCCCTGGATGTCCTCGATGCGCGTGGTCTTACCGCCAATCTCGAGCAGCTTGCCCGTGGCGTCGACGCGAAATGTCTCCGCGTCGGACAGGGGATCTGCGAAGCGCCGCGCCCAGAGCTCCCGCCACAGCCTGTCGTAACTGATGACCAGGGGCCCCGGCGCGCCTGCCAAACCGCCTACCAGCCCGGCACGGTAAAAAATGTCTGCGTAACTGACGATGACGGGGCCGGAGCGCAGCCACTCGGCGGCCGTGGCCAGGGAGGCCACCATGTTCGTCTCGGCCCAGCGCTCGTTTGTGAAGTAGGTGAGTCCCGGAAAGCTGAGCATCTCGGCGCGGTAGCCGCGGACCACGCCGATCTCTTCGACACCGCCACGCCGCAGGGCCGCGACCTGGCGCTCCAGCAGCGGTGCGCCGGCGAGTTCAACCAGGCACTTGGGCCGCTCGTCGCCTAAATGGCGCATACGGCTGCCGCGGCCGGCGGCGAGGATCACGGCGCGCATCAGGGCGTGAGGAACAGGCGCTGAAAGAGCGCGATATCGGCGGCTGCCGGCGGCACGGTGCGCTCCGGATGCCACATGATCCCGGTGACCGGGAGGGACTGATGGCGCACGGCCTTGATGACGCCGTCAGCGGCGACCGCCCAGGTTTCAAGCGGCGGGCGGGTTTCAAAGGCCGCGAAACAATGGTACGCGTTGACCTCGGTCGGCTCGCCATTGATGGAGATGACCTGGCGCGGCGTGACATGGCCCTCGACGCGCCGCAACGGAACGTTGCCGCGCTGCTGGATCAGCTGCATGCCGCGACACACGCCGATCACCGGCATGCGGCGTTGTGCGGCGAAATCAAGCAGTGCGTTCTCGACGGCGTCGCGTTCCGGGGCGTCACCACCGAGTGCCGCCAGATCGTTGCCCCCGGTCAGCACCAGCCCCGCGATGTCGCCGCGATCACACATCGCCAGCGCCACTTCGGGGACGTTCGGCACGGCCAGGGGCAGCAGTCCACAGGCCGCAAGGAAGCGCGGCCACGCCTGGTCAAGGCAGTCACGACGTTCAGTACGTTCCGGGACTACCCGCTGTGTGATGGCGACGCTCTTCACGCGATTACGAGCACCTGCTGACTGGTGCAGTCCAGGCACAGCTTGTGCGCCGCCTGCCAGCGCTGGTAGAGCGTCTCGCCGGCGCCGATTACGGCGGGTATGCCGAGTTCGCTGGCGCGGATGGCCATGTGTGAGTTGGCCCCGCCGAACTGCGTGACAAAGCCGCTGATGCCGCGGGTGAAGATCCAGTCGAAGCCCGGGTCGGCGCTCGGGACGAACAGGATCTTGCCGGCGAAGCTCTCCGGCGAATCACTGATCAGGGCAACCGGGGCGGTGATGCTCTTACGGGTGACGAAGTTCGGCTCACTCTGCGGCAGGTGAAACGCGAACACATCCTCGGGGGAGGCGATCAGGGGCGGCAGCACGAGATTGCGTGTGAGCGCGTGGCGCTCACGGCCGTGCGCGACGCTCGCCAGCAACGCGTCGCGGACCGAGCCGCTTTCGCTGTAGAGCCTGCGGATCGCGTCATAGTCCAGGTAGGCACAATCCTCCGCCGACAGCCCGTACTCCTCACCGAGATCCCGGATGAGCGACAGCGCGTCGCTCAAGCTGCGCGTGAACACGAACTTGGCGTACTCGCGCCCCTCGATGCCCGCCTTGATGAATTCCATCAGGCTCAGCACGTCGATCTGCAGCTCGTGCTCCTTGATCAGGCGCTCGAGCCCGCGCAGCTGCTCGATGGAGAGCGCGAAGCGCGGCCGCTCGGACGCCGCCGGGCGCTTGCCGTTCCAGTCGAAATACAGGTCCGGCGCTTCGTCGTAGCGCGCGGAGAGGATGTCGTAGGTGCCCGGTCGCAGGTGGCCGTAGCGCGCCAGGAACTCCGCCTTCGGCAGTTGCGCAAAATCGTGTCCGATGCGCGAACCCACCGTGTCGACGCTCGCCATGAAGGTCGTATGGTCCGCGGCATCGAGTACACCCACGGTGACGAAGGACTTCAGTAGCTGCACGGCTATAAAACCTGCGCGCGCTAGGCCTGCGAACGGCAGGGTGCCGTAGCGCTTGCAATCCTCGAGCAGCCAGTAGATGCGGCTGATCTTGTCGATCTTCGCTTCGCAGATGGTCGGCAGCCGCTGCGCCAGGATGTCGATCTTGCCGCGATCGCGCCGCCACAGCGCGCTCTCACCGTGGATGATGCGGTTGGTGAGGCGGCGCAGGGCGCCCGACAGTTCGGTGATGTCCGCTTCCGAGAAGCCGTGTGCGATGAGGCCACGGATGCGCTGCGGCAGGTCGAGCGTGTAGCAGGAGAAGATGATGTCGAATTCGACCTTGTCGTGCAGCTGCGGCTTGGAGAGCAGACTCTCGATGTAGTAGTTCACCAACCGCCCGGCCAGATCACTCGACAGATCGCGCGGGATGAAGGAATTGAAGCTCACCCGCACGTCGATGTACGGCAGGCCGTGAAAGCTCACCAGCAGCGGGAAGCTGCGCAGGTTCTGATAACCGTAGTTGTCGCGCTGATACGCCCACACCGCATCGGTGATGAGCTCCCGGTACAGCGACAACGACAGGGGTCGCGGCCGCAGGCCGACGATTTCCGCCGGATTCCAGTCCGGCATGACGCCGAAGATCGCCCGGCTGCCGTGCAGAAACGGGTGCGGCCGGCTGAGCAGTTCCACCTTGCGTGCAACATCGGCGAGCGCCGCGTTGACCTGCGCGTCCGGCACCTGCCCCTGGCGCTCCACGGCCAGGCGGCGCACCTGCAACAGGTAGAGCCGCCCGTCACCGCCGACCGCAAATTCCACGTCAAGCGCGTCGCAGCCGAGCAGCGCCTCGAGCTCTTGCATCAGCGCGGCGAGCGGAGCCAGCGCCGCGGGACACGCGTCAGCCCGCGCTTTAAGACAGATGAACGTCTGCAGGTTGTCGCCGACGCCCGCGGTTACCCGATCGGTGCGCCCGGAGCCGACGTCGTAGTTGACTATATAATAAGGGTCGCCGCTCCCGGGGCGGCGTGAGAACGCCACGCCCGCCATCGCAACGCGGTCGAGCATGGGTTGTACGAAGAACTGGTCGTGGTCGCCAGAACGCTCACCGAAAGAGGCGATCACCTGGCCGATGGCTTGGGTTACCGCCTCGGCGCCACGCACACCGAGCACCGAATCGTAGCGCCCGGCCTGGGAGCTGCCCGCGCCGTCTTCATCGCGCGCACTGCTGCGCACGATCAGGGTGCCGGAACCCCAGGGTGTGCCGGCAATCCTCGCAAGTACCGCGGCCTGATCCGCGCGCCATTCGGCGACTGAAAAGCGCGCCTGCGGCAAAACGCTGGCACTGCGCAGGCGTGGCGCCAGAGCTTCCAGCGTCTCGGCCTTGGTGGCGAACGCGACTGCGCCCGCGGGCAGCGCCTTGCCTCGGCCCGTCTGCAGCACGCATTCGGTCCAGATCCGCTCCACCGCGGCGGCGCTGTCCAGCGGTCCGTGATTCTCGAGGACCAGATCAGGCGCCTCGGGCACTTCGGCGGGCAGATCAAGGCCGACCACGTTGGGGGAATCCTCGTGGCTGGCGCGCGCATACACGCCCTTGAAGTCGCGGCGTCGCAGCTCGGGCATCGGCACCGTCAGATAGATCTCGCAGTAACCGGGGATGTTGTCACGATTCCAGCGCTGCACTTCGTGGAACAGCGAGATAGTCGCGCACACCACATCCGCGCCCTGGCTCGCGAGCAGTTGGCACAAGCGTGCGTTGCGCATCGCCGAGCGCCGGCGATTAGTAAGACTATGGCTCAGGTCTTCCGCAATCACGGTGCGCAGGGCATCGCCGTCGAGGAACACGGCGGGGCGGCCGGAGGCACGCAACCGGCGCCACAGCGCCGTGCCCACGGTGGTCTTGCCGGCGCCGGACAGGCCTGTGATCCAGAAAACGCGCCCGGCGCGGGCACCCGCAGCGGCCGCATCTCCTGAGGATGCCAAATCCTGCGCGAGCAAGTCCCGCTCGAGATCCTTATCGGTTGTCGCCATCTGGTTACGGGTATCTGGGCTGCGATCCACCCTTGTCATTAACCAGACTGTAACATTCTGGAAATATGCCCGCAGTGACGAAAGCTGGGTGCGACATAAACCGCGACACAGAGCACGCAATGGGTCACCGCGGACCCCCGGGAAATCGGGACCGGTGCGCGGATTTGTTACATCTATTATGTAGCGCTGCGCATCAGGGGCGGCGCGCAAACCGGTAGTGCGCGACAAGCCATTCCTGGCCGCCCGCGTAGCCGAAGGTCTCCGCGCAGGCCATCCAGAACATTCGCCAGCGCTGGTGCCAGAGTCTCGCGGTGCGCGCTCCGTAGGCCTGTGTGAGGGTCCTTAGGACTTCGTCGCGCCTGGCATCCTGGTTGCGCAGCCAGTGATTGGCGCTGCACGCGTAATGCGTGCCATCCAGTGCCCACTGCTGCTCGATGCGTAAGTCGCGCTGGAACCACAGCAGCGTGTGCGCCGCCGGCATCAGGCCGCCGGTGAAGAAGTGGCGCCCGAGCCAGTTGTGATCGCCGTGCGTTTCGAACGGGTACATCACGGAGCGGTGCGAAAAAATGTGCACAAAGAGCTTTCCCTGCGGCCGCAGCCAGCTTGCGATCCGTGCCAGCAGCGTCTCGTAATTGCGCATGTGCTCGAACATTTCGATCGAAACGCAGCGATCGAATTGCGCGGCCGGCAGGACCAGATGATTCACATCGGCGGTGATGACGCGCACGTTGCCCAGCCCGCGCAGCGCGCATTGGCGCTCGATATGTTCACGCTGTGATCTGGAGTTCGAAACAGCGCTGATGCGGGCGCATGGATAGCGTTCCGCCATCCACAGCGTCAGTGATCCCCAGCCGCAGCCCAGTTCGAGAATCTCCTGGCCGTCGGCGAGTTCAGCGCGTGCGCCGTACAGTGCCAACATCGCCTCCTCGGCCTCGGCGAGTGTCTCGTTGCCGTGCGGGTAGTAGCAGCAGGAATATTTCAACCGCGGCCCCAGGCAATGCTCGAAGAAGGCTGACGGTAATTCGTAGTGCTGGGCGTTCGCCGCATCGGTGTGTACGGCAACCGCAGAGGTGCGCAGCGCCTGCAGGCGCTCATGAAAGCGCAGCGCCTGCGCGCCCACGCCTCCGGAGAACTCCTCGCGCAGTCGCCCGGCACACAGCCGGCGTACGCCCCAGCGCAGCAACGCATCCGGAAGAAGACCGCGCTCGGCCAGGCCGAGCACGCCGGGTGCGGCCCGCTCGAGCGGCAGTTCGTCGGCGGTCGGAGCCAGGGTGTTTAGCGTGCTCATCGAGCCATCCTTCACAGATTCATTTGGTCAGGGACGTTTGGGCGGCCAGGGAAACAGCATCGGGGTGCGCCGCTGATAGTCGCGGTAATCGTCGCCGCGCGTGCGCAGCGCCTGCGCCTCGGTGTAGGGAATGCCGCTCACCCAGCGTAGGAACACGAACATCAGAACCGGCCCGAAGAGTGAGCCCCAGGCGGCGGGCGCGCCGATCGAGAGTGCCACGTAGGTGAACCAGTGCAGCCACTCGAAGAAATAGTTCGGGTGGCGCGAGTAGCGCCATAAACCGCTGCGGCAGGTCATGCCGTGGTTTGCCCGGTTGGCGCGGAACTGCGCCAACTGACGATCGGCTACGGACTCCCCGCCGACACTGATGCACCACAGCACGGCGCCGAGCACGAGCCAGCCGGGCCTGCTGGTGGGATTGCCCGCGGCGATCACAAACGGCATCGAAAAGAGTGCGATGAGCCACGCCTGAAACTGGAATAGGCCGAACCAGCGGCGCTGGTCAGCGGCCCAGTGCAACCGCAGTTGCCGATAGCGCCCGTCTTCAGGCTCGGCGCGTACGCGGCGCCACAGGTGTGCCCCCAGGCGCGCGCCCCACAGCCCCCCGCATAGCGCCAGCAGCACCCGCGGCCAGATCGCGCCGCTGCCGAGGGCTGCGATCAGGATCGCGCTCCCGCCAAGACCGCTCGCCCACAGCACATCCACGATGCCGGCATTCTGGTGCCGCCGCTGCCACAGCCAGCCGAGCGTCATCATCACCGACGCCAGCACCCAGATCCCGCCGAGCAGCAGCACCAGGTTCATGTCGGGCTGCGCTCAAGGATTGCGTGCGCGTCGCGCGCCGAGCGCCTCCAGTACCCGGTGAGCCAACTGAGCACGAGGAGCGATGCGCCCCAGCCCGCGGCGAGGGAGAGAGTGGCGTGCCATGCCGGTGGAGAAAAGGTCACCGCGCCTGTGAGCTTGCCCGCACCCGCGTACGCCAGCGGTCCACCGAGAGCCCCGAACAGCCCACTCAACAGGGGTCTTGCCGCGAGCCACTTAAGTGAATGATTGAGAGTCAGCGCGAATGCGACCCAAAGCGCGAGGATCCACAGCGGTGCGCCGCCAGCGGGCAGGGCAGGGGAAGCGGCTGCGTAGTGCAGCACGCCCGTGCCGGCCAGCGCCCCATCGACGAGCATCCCCAGCGCAGCGCCCGCGACGATCAGGCGAACCTCGAGCCCGCGCTGCGCGGATAGCGCGAGCTGCCAGGCCGCGAAGAGGAGTGTCGCAACGAGTGCGGGCCACGCGAGGCCCCGGCCCGCGCCGTAGACGGCAACGAACCAGACGAGCTCGTAGCCCAAGAGGTTCAGCCAGTTGCTCATGCAGGAAGCGCGGGCTTGCTATCCGCTGCGTACGGGCCGGCCCCGCGGAATCCCGGCTTGGCGAGCAGCAGATGAGCGACACCAATCGAGCGCTCGCGAAATCCCCCTTCGCAGTAGGCAAGATAAAATTCCCACAGGCGGATGAAGCGCTCGTCGAACTTGAGCTTCCGCACCTCATCCAGCTGCGCAAGAAAGCGCTCTCTCCAGGCCTTTAACGTGCGCGCGTACGAGTGGCCGAAATCCTCCAGGTGCACCAGGGCGAGATCGCTCGAGTGCGTCTTGGCCGTGAGCATGGCCTGGATCGAGGGAATGAAACTGCCTGGAAAAACGTGGTGCTTGATGAAATCCACGGACTTGAGCGCCTGCGCGTAGCGCTGGTCCTCAATGGTGATTGCCTGTAGCAGGGCAAGCCCGTCGGGCTTCAGCAACCGTCCCAACTGGCCAAAGTAGGTGTCCAGGTACTCAGCGCCGATTGCTTCAATCATCTCTATGGAAACGAGCTTGTCGTACTGGCCGTTCAGGGCGCGGTAGTCCTCGAGCAGCACCGTCACGCGATCGCTCAGGCCCGCTTGCGCCACGCGCTCGCTCGCAAGCGCGTGCTGCTCGCGCGAGATGGTCGTGGTCGTCACCCGCGCGCCGTAGTGCGTCGCGGCGTGCAGCGCGAAGCCACCCCAGCCGGTGCCGATTTCGATCACATGATCGTCCGCGCTCAACTGCAGCTTGCGGCAGATAAGATCCAGCTTGCGTGTTGAGGCGCTTGCGAGCGTATCGTCCTCGGGCATCCAGTAAGCCGACGAATACATGAGATCGGGCGAGAGAAAGAGCGCAAAGAACTCGTTGCCGAGGTCGTAGTGGGCGGAAATGTTGCGCCGGCTGCCCTCAAGCGTATTGCGTCGCAGGTGCTGCCCGCTGCGCAGGAGCCAGCCGCCCAGACGCGCCCAGCCTTTCTCCATGCCATCCAGGAGGTTCCGACTGCGCACCAGCAGGCGTACCAGGGAAACCAGATCGTCGCAGCGCCAGTCGCCCGCCATGTAGGCCTCGCCTGCGCCGACGCTGCCGCTAGCAATGACGGCCCGATAGAAGGCAGGGTTGGTAACCTGCACCCGCACACGCAGGTCGGCATTGCCGGTGCCGAGCTCCACCGTACCGATGCCGTCCTGCAGTACCAGGCGAGCATCGTGCAGCTGCCTGAAGTGGCGGATCACGAGCGAACGCAGCCAGCGGTCGAAGCGGGTGAACCCGCTCGCCGCGAACTGCGTCCCAGCGTGGGCCGGCTGTGCTGTATTGCCGATGCTGGTCGTGAGGTTGTTCATCAGGATCCTGCCAGGGTGTTCGGATGGGGATAGAAGGGATTGCGCTTCAGCCACAGCCGCAGCGCCTGCCAGTAGATCGCCCCGACGACCTGGGTCGTCATGAGCGGATAACGCGTGAGCACGCGGCACAGTGAGCGGGCATCAAGTGGCCGACGCTGCAGGGTGAGGGTCGCATCGAGTTCCGGCTTGTCTGCACGCAGTACCTCCATGTGCACCAGCAGATTCTCGCCCGGTGGCGTAAACGCCCAGGCGTAGGAGCGCTCCATGGGCATGAACGGCGAAACATGAAAGCGTTTGGCAAATGACCACTGCAGTGCCCGGCCCTGTTCCTGGGCGGCCTCCGCGGTGAGGACATACGCGTGCCGTTCGCGCCAGGGGGTGTTGGTGATCTCGGTAATGATGCAGTCGAGTTGCGCGCACGACTCATCCGTGTAGCAGTAGTAAAAGGTCACCGGGTTGAAGATGTAGCCACCGTAGCGCAGGTGCGTCAGCAGTCTCACGGGGCCTGCGGGGCGCCGTCCGGTGGCGCGCTGCGCGCAATCGCGCACCGCATCGCTTAAGGGAACATGGCTCGGGCCGAGGAAATCGCTGCGGCGAAACTCGGCGAGGTTGCGTCGATTGACGGACCACAACCAGCGCCCGGCAAACACCCGCTCGAGCTCATCCAGATCCAGATACAGCTGCGCGATGCGGTAGCGGAACTCGTGCGCGTGGGGGGCGTGCCGCCGATGGCGAATCACGCCCTCATACACGGCGCTCGCTAACGGCGCGTCACCCCGTGTGTTCTGAGCGGGACTCACGTCGCGAACCCGATGGCGGCGCCTGCAGTCGCAACCGTGTTGCCGTGATCCGCCAACTGCGCGGCGGGCACCCAGTTCACGCCCAGCGCGCCGCATACCTCGACAGCGCTGCGTAACCCGTCCTCATGGAAACCCCATCCCCAGTAGGCACCGGCGAACCAGGTGTGCCGCTGGCCCTGAATTTCATTGCGCCGTGCCTGTGCGAGCACGGCGTCGTGCGTGTACACGGGATGCTGGTAGCGCAGGCGGCGCAGTATCTTGTCGGGCGCGATGTCCCGTGTACGGTTCAGGGTGACGATGATCGGCTCAGCCGAGCGCACGCCCTGCAGCAGGTTCATGCAGTAGCTGACCGTGCAGTCATCTTCGGCTGTTGCAGGAACGAAAGCGTTCCACGCCGCCCACGCCTTGCGGTTTTTCGGCAGCATGGAGGCATCGGTGTGCAGAACTGCTTCGTTGGGCTGGTAAGGGATTGCGCCGAGCAGCTCGCGCTCGCGATCCGTTGCGTCCGCGAGAATCCCCAGAGACTGATCGGAGTGGCAGGCGAGCACGACCTGGTCGAAACGCTCAGTTCCCGCAGCGGTGCGGATCTCAACGCCATGCGTGTCACGGCGCAGTGCCCGCACCGGGCAGGAGAGGCGTTCGGTGACCGTCCAGCGCGCGCGCAGCGCCCGGATGTAACTCGCGGAACCCCCGCGGACCACCCGCCAGGATGGCCGCCCGCGCAGGTTCAGCATGTGGTGGTTGGCCATGAAGCGCACCAGGTACTGGGCCGGGAACGCCAGAATCCCCGCAGGCGGCGCGGACCACAGCGCCGCCGCCATGGGCACCAGATGATCATCGCGGAACGCGGCGCCATAAGCGTGAGCCGACAGATACTCGCCCAGCGTCGGTCCCGGCGCGGGCTCCTCGAGGAGTGCGGGGGCTTCGCGGTAGAAGCGCAACAGGTCGCGCAGCATTCCCCAGAAGCGCGGCGAGGCGAGATTGCGGCGCTGACAGAAGAGACCGTCCAGCGTGCCGGCGTTGTACTCCAGGCCGCTCGCCTGGTTGTGCACCGAGAAACTCATGCTCGTGAGCTGCGACTCGACGCCAAGCTCGGCAAGCAGCCGCGTCAGCAGCGGGTAGTGGCTCTGGTTGTAGACGATGAACCCGGTATCGATCGCATGGCGCTCGCCGTTGAGCTCGATGTCGTGGGTATGGGTGTGGCCGCCGAGATAGTCGTTGGCTTCGAACAGCGTTACGGCGTGCTCGCGCGACAGGAGCCACGCGCTGGCAAGGCCTGAGATCCCCGCACCGACGACCGCGATACGCATGCGTCAGCCGCGCGTCCGCTGGATGATGAAGCCCGCCTGTTGCATGACGCGCGCGGGCACCGGTTTAAGGTTGTGGACGAGACGCAGGGCGGCCATCAGCCGCAGTCCGTAGTAAGTCAGGTCAATTTCCCACCAGCGGAAGCCCTGGCGCACCGATCCCGGGAAGAAATGGTGGTTGTTGTGCCAGCCCTCGCCGAAGGTCAGGAGCGCCAACCACGGGTTGTTGCGGCTGTCATCGCGCGTCGGGAAGCGACGCGTGCCGAAGCGATGCGCGAGAGAGTTGATGGTCACCGTGGCGTGAAACAGCACCACCGTAGAAACAAAGAAGCCCCAGGTCAGAAGTTGCCCGCCGCTGGTGCCAAGCCCGGGGGCATAGTGCGCGAGCAGGCTCCCAAGTCCGTAAAGCGCGCTCGCGAGCGCGATCGGCACCAGGATGTCGTAGCGATCAAGCCAGCGCAGTTCCTGGTAGCGGGCGAAATCCGGGATGCGCTTCCAATCGGTGCGAAATCCTGCCGGCGTCAGGAACCAGCCCATGTGACTCCACAGGAATCCGTGCACGCGCGGCGAATGTGGATCGCGCTCGGTGTCGGCATGCTGGTGGTGGTTGCGGTGATGGGCGGCCCACCACAGGGGCCCGCGCTGCACGCAGGAAGCACCGATGCAGGCGAATACGAATTGCAGCGCGCGCGAGGTGCGAAAGGTGCGATGCGCGAAGTAACGGTGGTAGAAGCCGGTGAGCGCAAACATGCGCACCACGTACAGGGCCGCCGCGATGGCGATGGCGATGCGTGATACGCCGACCCAGAACACCGCGACGCACGCAAGGTGCATGGCCACGAAAGGGGAGGTGCGCAGCCAGTCGATGCGCTCGGCCCCGCTCTCGAGCCCCGTGCTGGCACTCGTGTCAAACCAGCGGCGCAACGAAACGTTCACCGCCGACCAGAAGGAGGGGGTGACGGACTCCATCAGCACAGCCGGGGACGGCTCCGACATGCGTTTCTCCTAAGCAGCGGTCTGCTTATGGAAATACGCAGCGGCGACCGATCAGGATGCAGTCCCGATCAGGTTTTCCTCAGATCTGGATCGCGCCTTTGGCGATGATGGGCCCGGTAGGGGCCCCGTGGGGAGCTCCGCCGGGTGGCTCGAGCGTAATGGCGAGCAGGGAACCTGAAGCGAGCGCGGAGCGCACGTCCGCCGGCACAGCGACCGTACGTGTCTTGTCGATGGGCAGCAGACCCAGCGATCGCGGCGCCTTGCCGGGCGGGATCAGCCACAGTTCCGGCACCCGCCCCTGGGCGTCCGGGCGGCCCGGCACCGGCACCATCAGCACGGTGCCGTGGATGCGATCCACCGAGGCCAGCCATCCGGGACTGCCGTCGTCATGCGCCAGGGTTGTAACGGGCCTTGCGCCCGGTTCAGCCGCGCCCGGCTGGACTGCAGCCACCGGGAGTTGTGGAGCGGGCGACGGCAGTCGCGCCACCCAGATCGCAACGATTGCGGCCATACCGGCGAACGCTGCGGCGGCACGCCAGAACGCCAGCGACTGCCACAGGCCGCCGCGGGCTGGGTCGTTCCCCTGCCAGCCAAGCCGCTGGCAGATCTGCGTCCACAGGTGTGCCGGGGCGGCGACCGGTTCAATGTCGGCAAGCCACGGTTCCAGGCGCCGCTCCCAGCGGCCGATGCGCTGCGCAAATACCGGGTCGGACTCGCCACGCGCCTGCGCGCTGCGACGCTCGGCAGCATTCAGTACGCCCAGCACCAGCTCCGCGGCCAAGAGGTCGTCGTCGGGCGGTTCGAGGTCCTGATCCTGGTCGCTCATGTTTCCAGACACGCGCGCAGCTGCAGCAGACCCCGGCGGATCCAGCTTTTGATCGAGCCGAGTGGCGCCTGGATGCGCGCCGCCAGTTCCTCGTACGTCGAGCCGTCGAAGAACGCCTCACGGATCAGCGAGCGGCGCCGCGGCTCGAGTTGCTGCAGGCAGCGTTCGAGACGGGCGCGCTCGGTCAGCGCTTCGGCCTGCTCGGCCGGGGAGGCGCCCGGATCCGCCACGTCATCGGCCATTTCCAGACTGGCGCGCGCCGCGCGACCGGGCGTCGCGCGCAGCCGATCGATAGCCTTGTTGCGCGCCATCATGGCCAGCCAGGTCATGGCGCTGGCCCGTGCAGCATCGAACTGCGCGGCCTTGCGCCACACACTCGTGAAAACTTCCTGCAGTACTTCTTCCGCCTCGGAGCGCTCGCTGAGTACGCGCAGGCAGATGCCGAACAACCTGCTGGAAGTGTCCCGATAGAGTGTCTCGAATGCCGCGCGACTGCCGAGCGCGACTTGCGCCAGCAGCGCTTCGGGCTCGGCGGAGGAAGGCGTGGCGCTCGAGTCAGGCATTCAAACACCGATCGCAACAGCTGCATTGACGGGACGGCCTGTGCGTATATGCCATGTGGTTGCCAGCCGGCGCAAGCGGCGGCCGCGCATCAGCAGCGCGATGAAGCTAGCGCATCTCATAGCGCAGGGTGCGTCCCTGTTCGGTTTGCGTCTCGAGTGCCAGCCACTCGCCGCGCGGCGAGTACCACAGGTCGATGCTCATCTTCGCGCCCGTCAGTGAATAGTGCTCGGCCTCGATATCGCGCCCGTCGACGCGTATGCGCCCGTTCCCGAGCCTGGTGGCCGTGACAGCCTCATATTTCCCGGTCTGCGCGTTCAGCAGCCGATGGGCTGCGAGGAAGCTTTCATCCCAGTACGCGAAGCTTTTCACGCAGGCCGGCAACACCCCCTCGCCCTGAGGACCGCGTACCTCAAAGGCGTTGCCAGCGAGGTGTCCATGAACGGCAAGCTCCTTGCCGTTGTCATCGGTGTGCGCGTCGATCTGCTCGAGGCAGCCGCCGCGCCACAGTTCATGATCCTGGTGGTCATATCCATAGAGCGGGATGAACAGCGCCTTCACCCTGAAGTGCGCCCGGCTCTCGACCTGCACCTCCCCGGCACGCCCGGTCACGGTGAAGTCATGTTCGCCGATCGGCTTGCCGTCGAGCAGCACCTGAAAGTGCCATTGCCGGATATCGCCCGGGGACCCTGCCGCCGTCGGAGCAGATATCGCGGGGAGGCACACGAGCACGGCCGCCGGCCCCAGCAGGCAGGCCGCCACGCTCGCGCCTCGCGAGTGTCGGAGGGTTTCCAGTATCACTAGGCTCTATACGCAGGCACGGGCTGCCTGGATGCAGCACCTGGCGCGAGCGGGCCGGCTCAACACGTGTTCCGAGCCGTTCATCGCTTTGCATGCTGCCGCCGGGGCGAGGCAGGGACCCGGATGGTACGCTTGGCAGTCTCACGGCTTGCGATAGCCCCCAGATGCCAGCAGGTACTAGCATGCATGATTCACTCGTCCGAATTTCTTTGGCGTCCCTGGTGGCGCTGCTGGTGTCACTACCGGTGACTCTTGCCGCCGCGCCGCCCGCGAGCGCGCAAGTGACGCCCATGACGCCGGATGTAGTCGCAAGCTACGACCAGGTCCGTCCGCAAGCCGACTACATCAAGCGCGTGGTGATGATTCCGATGCGGGACGGCGTGAAGCTATACACCGTCATCGTCATGAAAAAGGGCACCAGCAACGGGCCCATCTTGCTCTCGCGCACCCCTTACGACGCCAAGGACACGGCGGCGCGCACCAAGAGCCAGTCGATCACCGAAATCCTGCCTGCCATGGATGCCGAGTTTGTTGAAGACAACTATATCCGCGTCTACCAGGACATCCGTGGACTGCACAATTCCGAGGGTCAGTTCATCATGACCCGGCCCATCGTCGGACCACTGAATACGACGGGCATCGACGAGTCGACCGACGCCTACGACACCATCGACTGGCTGGTGAAAAACGTGCCGGAAAGCAATGGCAAAGTCGGCGTCATCGGCAGCAGCTATCTCGGCTTCACCACGCTGATGGCGGAGATCAACCCTCACCCGGCCCTGAAGGCCGCCGTGCCGCAGAGCCCCATGGTGGACACCTGGATCGGCGACGACTCGTTTCACAACGGCGCCTTCCGTAATCCGACGATGGACTATGTCGTTGAACAGAGTACGGCCAAGGCAGAGGGCGGCGGGCCAGCCGTGGGTGTCGGTGACGACTACACGCGCTATCTCGAGGCTGGATCGACGGGTGACTACGTCCGCAAATGGGGCATCGAGGATTACCCGTTCGCGCAGAAGCTCATGCAGAACCCGGCCTACACATCCTTCTGGTCTCTGCAGGCGGTCGACAAATGGATGGGCGCACGGCCGCTGACCGTGCCGACAATGCTGGTGGTGGGGCAATGGGATCAGGAGGACTCTTACGGCGCGCCGGCTGTTTATAAGGCGCTCAAAGACAAGAATCACGACATGGTGTCGCTGGTCATCGGGCCCTGGCGCCATTCCGGCGTCAATCATTACGGCTACGATTTAGGGGCGCTCACTTTCACCGGCGACACTGCCGATGAATTCCGCGTCAAATACCTGAAGCCCTTTTTTGATTACTACCTCAAGGGCGCGCCGGACCCGCATACGCCGCGGGTTCTCACGTATGCCACGGGCGTCAATCGCTGGGAACAATCCCCCACCTGGCCGATGGGGACGTTGACGCCGCTTTACCTCGGCGAGCGCTACACCGCCAGTTTCACCGCCCCCGCGGCGGGCGGTCATGACGACTATGTCTCCGATCCGTCAAAGCCGGTGCCTTTCATCCCACGCCCAATCAATATGAATGACCAGAAGCAGTGGAAGCCGTGGCTGGTACACGACCAGCGCTTTGTCTCGGACCGCCCGGACGTGTTGGTTTACCAGACCACCACGCTTGAGAAGCCCGTGCACATCATGGGCGCCCCGCAGGTGAATCTGTTTGCCGCGACTTCAGGGACTGACAGCGACTGGGTGGTCAAGCTCATCGATGTCTACCCGAACAGCTCGCCGGAACCGGCTGATCAGGGCTCAAAGCCCGGCACTGCGGGTTTCGAATTGCCGATGGGCATCGAGATCTTCCGCGGTCGCTACGTCCACGGCTTCGACAAACCGGCGGCTCTGACTCCTGGGAAGGTGGAGGAATACAGATTCGGCCTCCCGAATGTCGATCATGTGTTCCTGCGGGGCCACAAGATCATGATTCAGGTGCAGTCGAGCCTGTTTCCACTTTACGACCGCAATCCACAAACCTATGTGGACAACATCTTCAATGCCAAACCCGGGGATTACCGGCGCGTGACGGAGAGTGTCTATCGCGGTGGAGCAACTGCCAGCAGCGTGCTGCTTCCGGTTGTGCCATAGCGCCGGCAGGCCCGTAAGCTGACAGGGGCGGCGCCGCCGCTCCCCGGGTTTGCTACGCCACTCAACGCGCGCCGCCGCCGGCCAGCAATTGCTCTCCGGTCAGCCAGTGGGAGTCGTCTGAGGCCAGGAACACCGCGATCGACGCAATGTCGTCCGGCTGACCGATGCGTCCCAGCGGCGTCTGTGCGACGGCGCCGGCTTGAAAATCGGAGCCGATGAAACCGGCCGCATGAGTGCCTTCGGTTTCGACCATGCCGGGGTTCAGCGCGTTGACGCGAATCTTGCGCGCGCCGAGTTCACGCGACAGCACCCCGGTAATCGCATCCACCGCGCCCTTGGTGCCGGTGTATACCGCGCTGCCAGGAGGCGTGATGCGAGTAACGACGGACCCGATGTTGATGATGCTGGAACCTTCGCCAAGGTGCTTGACCGCAGCCTGCGTTGTCAGCAGCAGCCCGAGCACATTGATGTTGAAGTGCCTGTGGAAGTCTTCTTCGGTAACACTTTCGATCGGCGCGAACCCATAGACACCCGAGTTATTGACGAGGATATCAAGTCGGCCGAATTGCTTGACGGCGGCGTCGACGATCGCCTGGGCGTCGCGCGCCTTGGAAACATCGCCGCGCACGGCGACGGCCTCGCCCCCGGCCGCGGTGATATCCGCCACAGTTGCATCCGCGCCCGCTTTGCTGGACGCGTAATTGACGACTACCGATGCGCCTTCGGCGGCCAGCGACTTGGCAATGGCAGCGCCGATGCCTTTGGATGCGCCGGTAACCAGGGCGACTTTGCCTTTGAGCTTGCTCATGAGGTTTTCCTGACGGGTGGGTTGTCGGTGGCTGAGAGTACCGTAATTCCGTAGTTCATCCTAGCGGAACTATAGAACTAATTATCAAGAGCTGATACGATCAGGGCATGAGGCCGCTGGTTCATCCCGCGATCGACGACATCACCGTGGAGGGCATCCTGCATGCCCTGTCCGACCCTGTGCGCGTTGCGATCTATGCAAAGCTAGCGGCCGCGCACGGCGCGACCACCTGCTCGAACTTCCTTCAGATCAGCGATCGCAGCGTCCCCAAATCCACGCTTTCCCAACACTTCAGGGCGCTTAGGGAAGCAGGGTTGGTCCGCAGCGAACGGCACGGTGTGGAGATGCGCAACGTCAGCCGCTGCAAGGAGATCGAGCGGCGCTTCCCGGGATTGATCGCCGCGATTTTGCACGCGTATAGCGTCGAGGCCACGGGCCAGACCGGCGCGGCGAGACGCAAGCCGGATGCCCGGAAGATGAGAGCTGTTTAGCTAGGCGACAACCTGCATCGCAGCCATGCGCGATTGGCTGAAGGCACTTAAGGCGTGCGATCTTCAATGCGCTTCGCCAGCTCAGCGAGCTCGGACGGATCGATCTCTTCATCGATGACAACCTCTGCGTTGTCAGCGGGTGTCTGCACCGGCGGTCGTTTTACAGCTGGCTTCACGGCGCTCGCCGGCGTCGCCGCCGCTGCGGGTGGGTCATCGACAACTGCCCTCGCTGCGGATGGCCTTACCCACTCTTTGTGCTGACTCATCCAGCGCTGATAACGATCAAAGCTCCACATGCCGTCATCGCCGCCGGATTGAATGACATTCGCGAGCTGGCTGAAGTTGCCAACCCTGATGGTTCCTCTGGCGGCTTGGCTTGCCAACAGCAGCTCACAGCGGGGCACCCGTAATTGATGCGCTTCGATGAAATCCAGCCGCTGGCATAGCACCCCGACAAGACAGTCCGCCAGCTGGGCTCGTACGCTGCCCTGAATTTCCGGTGCGAATGACATACACAGCCGCGTCACCGCCTCCGCACAGGTTGCGGAATGCATTGTCGCCAGCACCAGGTGTCCGGTTTCCGCAGCGTTCAGGGTCAGACGCATCACTTCAGGCGTGCGCATCTCACCCACCACCAGCACGTCCGGATTCTCTCGCAGCGAGTCGATGAGCCCCTGCTCAAAAGAAGGTGAGTGGGTCGGTATCTCGCGCTGACGAATGAACGCGCGTCGATTCGAGAACAGATACTCGAGCGGGCTCTCCAACGTGATGATGTTGCTGGCGCGCGATGCGTTGATCTCCTCCAGCAGCGCCGCGAGTGTCGTGGTCTTACCGCTGCCGGTCGGACCCGACACCACCACCAGTCCGGATGGGGCATTGATCAGGGAGCGAAAATCAGGATGCAGATTGCAGGCCCGCAGATCGTTGACCGAGGGACTGAGTAGCCGAATGGCGATGGCGTATCCACGAATCGTCCGAAACAGGTTGATCCGGCAGCGGGTGCCTCCAACCACGAGCGACAGATCGGCAGATCCGCGCTGCGTGAACTGCTCCCAGGCCTGTGGCCCAAGCAGCTCATGCGTCATGGCTTTGACGTCCGGTGGTGCGAGGATCTCCCCGAGGGAGAGCAGTTCGCCGCGCACGCGCGCGACTGGCGGCGCCGCGCTCTCCAGGTGCAGGTCGCTCGCGCCGCGCTTACGCGCCGCCTGTATCCAGTCTCGAAGGGGCATCCAATCGCTCCGGCGCAGCGTCGCCAATGACCGCTGCGCAGCAACCTCTAGCTTACTAGCCTGCCGCGTGATGCGAGTGTCCGCTTTACGTCAGGCCGACTGCTGCCTGTCTGCGGATGGTGGGCGGTACTGGGATCGACCAGTGGCCGCTGGACTGAGCCACGCCCGTGGGCCTGCCGGCTTAGGTCGAGGAGCGGGCAAAGGCGAGTAACGGCGCGAAATCACGACCATCGGCTGCTACCAGGGCGTCGATGTACGCGCGCCGGGTCGTGTCGGTACTGCGCAACGCGCCGCTACCCCACGGCAACGGATCGGTCTTGAAGTGCCTGATCAGAGCGAGGTCCGCCACCATGCGCGCGTGGCGACCGTTGCCGTTGCGAAACGGATGCACCGTCACGAGTCGATAATGCAGACGCACGGCCAACTCATCCGGTGGGTAGGTGCCAAGCTCGAGCCACGCACGCGCATCGTCGTAGGCGCGGCGTAGTTCCTGTCGGATCAGGTGGTGCCCGACGCCGATGTTGGTATCGCGTTCGCGATAGGCGCCGGCCCAGTCCCACACTTCGCCGAACATTTCCCGGTGCAGGCGCTGCATGAAGCCATCTGAGAGCATCTGCGGCAGCCGCGCGAGCCGCGAGCGCAGGCCCCACTGCCGCCCGCGAATGATGTTGCCCGCCTCGGCTTCGTTCAATTCGCCGTGGGTGGTAATCGAACGAATCTTGAGTCCCGCCACGTCGTCGGGAGTGAGCGGCGTAGCTCCTGGTGCGTGTGCACCTTGCAATGGCATAGATCTAACGCCACAGTTCCCGCGGCCGCCGCTCGAGCTCCTGCGCGAGTTCTTCGACCTGATCCTTGAGCTCCCGGTCGGAAAGCCCCTGGGCCTCGAGCCGCATGGAGTGCGCCACCGGTGCGATGCGCTGTTGCGCAAGTTCCCGCGCGCGCGCGGAGAGCGTCTCGCGCAGGCCCTTGCGGGGCACGATGGCATAGACGAAATCCGCATCGAGGGCCGCCGCGGCCCGGCGCAGCGAGGCGAGGGTGATGGTCCCGGCCCGCTCGCTCCCCTCGAGCTTTACGACGTTTTGCTGAGCGATGCTCAGGCGACGACCGAACGCCGCCGCCGTGATGCCTAGCGATTCGCGCAGCGCACGGATCCACCCGGACGCGGGCAGGGCACGCTCGAGCGTCCGCGCCGCGCCACGCAGGGCAGGCAGCTTCCGATCGATCTGAGAGGCGCTGAGCAGGGTGCGAGGCAGGGGCATGTAGGTTCGCCTTAAGTCAATGCCCTATATTGTACACCGTATAGGATGTAAAAACATGAGATATATACACCCTATAGAGTGTTATTTGTGACCTAATGTACACCCTGGCAGCACGCGTGCCGGCGGGTTAAGCGGCGGTTTCGAATTCTGCAGATTTGCCTATCCCGGATTCAACCGGCGGCGAGGCGAGATTCTCGCCCAACGAAGTCCAACAACGACAGCGATGTAGTGCTCAGCGTGGGTCGTCCCATCGGTCAGAAATGGAACGCGAACATTCGACATCGCCTCCCGAGCGCGTCGAAGCCCAAAGGATCCACAGCGCGGGTCGACGAGAACCGGTAAGGAGCGTTCCAGAACAGCTCACTGCGGGAGGGCATTCAGTCGACTTCGTGAAACGGTCTCAATTGGCGTGACCGGCGCATGCATGGGGATGATCCTTGGACAGTGATTCACTAAAATCTTGAGCCCGCACGCTCCCAAAAGCCTCGCTGCTGTGAGCTTCACCAAGTCATATTTTAGTGGCCATCTCCAAGTACAGGCAGAACGCCCTGGTCACGCCGGCTTGAAAGTTTTTTCCGTACAGCGCGGCGTGTTTTTCGCTAAGCGCATAATAATTTATGGTGGGCGGTACTGGGATCGAACCAGTGGCCCCTGCCGTGTGAAAGCAGTGCTCTACCGCTGAGCTAACCGCCCTTTTTTTAGGGACCGGAAGTCTATAGGCGCCCCCGCGTCAAGGCAATGACCGCGATTCGCCGCGGCCGGAGCGCCGAGGCACCGCGCCGCAGCCCTTGGTAACATGCGCGCCCGCAGTTGCGTGCCGAGCCCCATGACCGTCGTTACACGCTTCGCTCCCAGCCCCACAGGGATGCTGCATCTTGGCGGCGTCCGCACGGCGCTTTTCAGCTGGCTGTACGCACGCCGCACCGGTGGCGGATTCATTCTGCGCGTGGAGGATACCGACCGCGAGCGCTCAACCGATGAGGCCGTGCGCGTGATTCTGGATGGCATGTCCTGGCTTGGTCTGACGGCCGACGAGGGTCCGTATTTCCAGACGCAGCGCTTTGAGCGCTACCGTGCAGTCATCGGCGAGATGCTCAAGGCCGGCAGCGCCTATCACTGCTACTGCACCAAAGAGGAACTGGACGCACTGCGCGAGCGGCAGATCGCGCGCAAGGAAAAGCCGCGCTATACGGGCATCTGCCGTGATCGCACCGAGCCGCGTCCGGGCGTAAGCCCGGTCGTGCGGTTCCGCAATCCTCTGAGCGGCGCCGTGGTGGTGCAGGACCTGGTGCACGGGCCGGTGACGTTCCAGAACGCGGAGCTCGACGATCTGATCATCGCGCGCTCCGATGGCACGCCCACCTACAACTTCTGCGTGGTAGTGGACGATCGCGACATGGGCGTCACGCACGTCATCCGCGGCGACGATCATCTGAACAACACGCCGCGCCAGATGAACATGCTCGCGGCGCTGGGGGCGACGCCGCCGGCGTATGCGCACGTGCCGATGATCCTCGGGCCCGACGGCACCAAGCTCTCCAAGCGTCACGGGGCGGTGAGCGTCCTGCAGTACCAGGAGGAGGGCTTCCTTCCCGATGCACTGCTTAACTACCTGGTGCGCCTCGGTTGGTCCCACGGCGATCAGGAAGTATTCACGCGCGAGGAAATGATCGCGGCGTTCGACATCCACGATGTGAACAAGGCAGCCTCCGCGTTCAACCCGGAAAAACTCCTGTGGCTGAATCAGCAGCACATGGTGCGCGCGGCGCCGGCGACGCTGGTGCCGCACCTGCGCTCCCAGTTGCAGCGTCTCGGGCTGGAGAGCACCGATCAGGCGCTGCTTGAAGGGGTGATCCTCGCGCAGCGCGAGCGGGCGAAGACCATGAAGGAGATGGCGCAGAACAGCCGCTTTTTCTTCAGCGACAACATCGAGATCGATGCGAAGGCCGCGGCCAAGCACCTCGCGAGCGATTCGCTTCCTCTGCTTGCGCAGGTCCGCAAGCGACTGGACGCGCTGCCAACGTGGGAGCCGGCGGCGATTCACACAGCGCTGAATGAGCTCGCGACGCAGCTGGGCGTAGGGCTCGGCAAGATCGCGCAACCGGTGCGTGTTGCCGTCAGCGGTACCACCGTCTCTCCGCCCATCGACGCAACACTCGCGCTCCTTGGGCGCGAGCGTGCATTGGCGAGGATTGACGCGGCGCTGGCCCGTGCTTAGGCGCGCTTGACAACCCCGGATGGGGTGCGTAGCGTCCGCCCGCCTCGCGTGGGGCCATAGCTCAGCTGGGAGAGCGCTTGCATGGCATGCAAGAGGTCGACGGTTCGATCCCGTCTGGCTCCACCAATGAAATCAGTGAATTACGCAGAGACATTCATTACTCTGCGTATTCGTGTCCCCATCGTCTAGAGGCCCAGGACATCGCCCTTTCACGGCGGTAACAGGGGTTCGAATCCCCTTGGGGACGCCAATATGATCAGTAGGTTACGCGCGCCCGAGCCCCGAATCGTCGGCACACGTTGTCTTCTTCCAAAAAAGCTATCCAGAGCGTCCCATGCCTAAACATCCCAAACTTTGGAAGCAGAAACCGGAAGCAAAGGATTTTTCAGCAGGACAGCATTACCTGTCGCTGATCCATCCCACGCGGCAAGTGAAAAGGCTGGTACACGCACTGCGCTCGGCCAAGACCGTCGAATACATCGCCAAGGACCTGTTACGTGCGAGTGCTCTGCCACTCCTGCCTCGTGAGGAGTCGCATGTCGAGGATGATCTGAAAAGAATTGCCAAAGGCAAGCCTCTGTCGCCCGTGCTTCTCATACAGGGTGACATGTCGAGGGCCGTGCCCTTGATCATCGCCGACGGTTACCACCGCGTCTGCGCTGTCTGTTATTATGACGAGGACGCGCCGATAGCGTGCCGGCTGATCCGGATTAGCAATGGATCAGTGACTCGGAAGTAGCCGATCTACTAAGGCTGAGACTCGCGGACCGTTGTGTACGGTAACGCACTGACGTGAGCTCCATCATGCGCCGATAATCGACTGGTTGGAGACACCAAGTGCGCCCAAGGGTTAGGACGCGCAATTGAATCTGACTTCATATAGAGAGAAACATGCTCTACACAATTGCAGTCGTCTTGATCATCCTCTGGCTTCTGGGTTTAGTGACCTCGTATACCCTGGGCGGGTTTATTCATGTGCTCCTGGTGATCGCGGTCGTGGTGATTCTGATTCAGGTCGTTCAGGGTCGTCGCCTGTAGCCGGTTCCAGTGGTTCATTGCTGCGCTGCAGCAATTGACCCGGATGCGTGGTCTGTGTAGGTTAGTAGCGCGGATATGTCATGTCGCGCCCCCAAGGATGGGGAGGCTTGATATTCTGTGACCAGGGTCACGTCGGCGGATCTGACAGTCAGAGACGCAGGCGGGACTGGGTTGAGTGACGCTTGCACTGCAAGTAATTGGTAGAACAATAATTTTTAGCGGCGGCACGGCAATTGCTAGATCTTGCCTGCCGGACTGGCCGCGGTGGCTATGGAACGGTCATAGGAGAATTTGACATGAAAAAGGTAACTTTTATCGCTGGCCTGGCCAGCTTGGGAGCAGTCGCCGCGGTGCTCTGGACGGTTCCGGCCGCTGCTGCCAGCACGGATTGCAGCGCGGGTTGCACGTTGCATGATGCTCAAGATCGTTTTCCGGGTCGCGATGAGCGCACCAGCGGCGACGACGACACTGGGCCGAGCACCAGCACGTCAGTGCCGGAGCCGGGTACGCTCGCACTTCTGGGCCTTGGACTGAGCGGACTGGGGATCACCGGTCTGAGCCGCAAGCGCACCAAGAAGTAAGTTTTCGATTCGGGATGTTGAGTGGCGAACGGCTCCTTCGGGAGCCGTTCGCCTTTTTGGGGAATGCTAACTGCGCTCGGGCGGGTAAAGGCCGCGCACGCGCCCGAAGAGACGCGTGAGTCCGAAGAGCGTGTCAATTGCGGGCGTGGCAACTGCGACCCGCGCGCCAATTTCGCGTACCGCGCCTACCAGGGCATCAAGCTCGAGCGCCCGGCCGGCTTCCACGTCCTGCAGCATCGAGGTCTTGAAGGCGCCGAGTTTGCGGGTCACGGCGAAGCGATCCTCCGCCGACTGCCGCACATCGCAGCCGATGTGCGCACCGATCACGGCGGCCTCGCGCATGGCCGCGGCGCAGAAGGTGCGTATGAGTTCGTCGTCCAGCATCCGGTCCGTGGTCCCGCCCGTCAGCGCGGACAGCGGATTCATAGTCATGTTGCCCCACAGCTTGTACCAGGCCTCGTAACGGATCCGGCTCGAGCAGGTGACCTCGAACGCGGCACGCGTGAGCAGTTCGCCCAGGCGCGCGACGCGATCTGACTGCCCGCCCTCGGGTTCGCCGATGATCAAACCACGCCCCATGCGGTGGGCGGCAACTCCCGGCTCAGTCGTGGCGGCGCTCACATGCACCACGCAGCCGACCACGTGCCGCAACGCAATCGCGGCCGCGATACCGCCGCCAGGATCGACGCTCTCGAGCGGGCGATTCGCGAGTGCCTCGGTGCTCTGGCTGAACCACCACGGGACGCCATTCATGGCGGGCAGTACGACGGTATCGGCACCGAGCAGCGGCCGCAGCGCCGGGGCGAGTGCCGGCAGCGCCTGCGCCTTCAGTGCGATGATCACCAGATCCTGCGGACCCAATTCAGCAGGGTCGTCGACTGCCCGGGCCACGGGCGCGCGCAGCTGCTTGCCACTTTCATTGAGACGCCAGCCGTGGTCGCGGAGCGCTGTGAGTGTGGCCCCGCGCGCCAGCGCGGCGACTGCTACGCCCTCGCACAGTGCGAGACGCGTCCCGAGGAGACCGCCGATCGCGCCGGCGCCGACTATGCACACCCGCAGCATGTAACCGGCGACCTACTCGCGCACGTAACGCCCGGGCGCCTCGCCGAGTGACCTGGCTGCTGGCTTGCGGGCCGCCACCTGTTTCGCAGCCGAGTGTCTCGTAAGCCATTGCTGCCACGCGGGCCACCAGGAGCCCTCGAACAGCGGCACTTTTGCAAACCACGCATCCGCGGAGAGACTCTCGGTGGGGTTGGTCCAGGTGAGCATGCGGTGCCGCCGCTTCGGATGGACGGGTCCGGAGACGATGCCCGCGTTGTGACCGCCGCTGGTCAGCAGGAAGGTGTAGTCGGAGCTGCGTGTCAAGCCGCGGGCCTTGTAGACCGAGCGCCAGGGAGCCACGTGGTCGGTCTCGGTGCCGACGACGAACATCGGCACCTTCACGTCCTTCAGGTCCAGCCGCCGGCCGGCGACAGTGAATTCCCCGCTCGCGAGTTCATTCTTCAGATACAGCCGCGCGAGGTACTCGCTGTGCATGCGGCAGGGCATGCGCGTGCCGTCGGCGTTCCAGGCCATGAGATCGTTGAGCTTGGGGCGCTCGCCGCGCACGTATTGTTCCACCGCCGGTGCCCACAGGAGATCGCGCGAGCGCAGTAACGCGAAGGCGCCGCCCATGCGCTCGCTTTCGAGCACGCCGGTCTTTTGCATCATGGCTTCGAGCATGCCCAATTGGTTGGGAGTGATGAACACCGAGAGCTCGCCGGGCTCGCTGAAGTCGGTCTGGGCCGCAAGCAGGCTCACCGAGGCGAGCGGCTGGTCGCGCCCACGGGCGAGCTCGGCGGCCGCGATCGCCAGCAGCGTCCCGCCGATGCAATAGCCCACCGCGTGTACCTTGCGTTTCGGGACCCGGCGGCGCACTTCGGAGAGCGCATCCAGGAAGCCGAGCTTCACGTAGTCATCCATCCCCAGATCGCGATCCATCTTGTCGGGGTTTTTCCACGAGATCATGAAGACGGTGTGACCCTTCTCCACGAGATAACGCACGAGTGAATTGCGTGGCGAGAGATCCAGGATGTAGTACTTCATGATCCACGCCGGCGTGATCAGGATCGGCTCCGCATAGACGTTTTTCGTTTGCGGGCTGTACTGCAGCAACTCGATGAGGCGGTTGCGGAATACGACTTTTCCCGGCGTGACCGCCACCTGCTTGCCAACCTCGAATTCCTCGGTTCCGGCGGGGCGGCCACCGCTCACGGTGCGCTGCGCGTCCTCCAGCCAGTTCTTCAGGCCGCGGATCAGGTTCTGCCCCGACTCAGCGGCGGTGCGCTTCAGGAGCTCCGGGTTGGTATGCAGGAAATTCGCTGGTGAAGCCGCGTCGAGCAACAGCCGCCCGGCGAAGTTCACGCGCGCCTGGCCCGAATCGGCGGCGCCGGGGGGCGCCTGTAGGGCCTGTTGCCACCACGAAGCCCAGTTGGAGTAGGTGCGAGCGAAAGCATTGAAGGGCCAGCTGTTCCAGGCGTTGTCCCCGAAGCCGAGATTCTCGCGTTCCGGGGAGAGCGGTGAGCCGGAGGAGGCGCGTGCTGCGAACTGCCAGCTATCAAGTGCTTTCTCGTACGCGCTTTGCGCGAGGGCCGCCTGTTTTGGCGGCTGCGCGGCGACCCCGAGGTACCACTCCCACCAGGCCTTCAGGTAATCATCCGGGGCAAGTCCGCCCGTCAGAGCGGCGAGGTGAGCGCGCAGCTGGCGCTCAATGTCAGCCTTGGCTGACGACTGGGACGTTGCTGTCTTGGAAGCCGGCGCACGCTGTGGTGCGTCGGGTTTTTTTCTGGCGCGAACGGTCAAGGCGGGTCCCCCTTAAGAGTCCGCACCCCGGGGGCGTGGGCCCCCGGGGTGCAGTATCCCGCCAAGATATCAGGCCGCCTTCCTTGCGTGCACTGCCTTGGCAGCGATCTGGTTGCCGAGCTGGCCGATCTGCGTCTGGATCTCGGACGTAACCGTCGCGAATTCCTGGGCACGCGAACGCAGCTTGTCGACGAACTGGCTGTTCAGGTCGTTCTGCTTGCTGAAGAGCTCCGTCGGGCTCGTGGCGCTGAGGGTCGCGTTCACGCGCGCAAGGCTGCTCTCGAGCATGTCGCCGAAGAAGGCGAACTGCAGGCGCGCCAGGCGCTCTACGTTCTTAAAGCCTTCCTGCTGGGCCTTCAGAGCGGGCGCAAAAGCGTCACGGGCGGCGTTGAGCAGGGTGGTGGGGTCGAAAGTGCGGTCGATCATGGTGTGTTCTCCGAGTGCGATGTGGGTTGGTAGCACCTAGGGAGAGCATCTTACATGTTTTTGTATGCGCTGCAAGAGAAAATTATCCTGTGTACTGAAATCAGATAGAGTGTGCCTATCTATCTGATTTATATAAATTATATATTATCGTATGAGGATATTTAGCAGGTGGATATTAAATCTATTAATGCATTGCACATGTGATTTATTTAGACCGCCTGGCGGCGAACCGCAGCCGTGCGTGGCCTACATTCGCAGCCCGGCATCGACCTCTACGCAGCGCCCGGTGAAGAACTCGTTCTCGAAGATGAACCCGACTGCATGCGCGATTTCATCCGGCTCACCGAGGCGCCCGAGCGGGACGGGAGCGGTCATCCTGGCGAGCGCCTCGGGCTTCATCTCGGCGACCATGGGCGTGCGCACAAAGCCAGGGGCCACCGCGCCGACGCGGATGCCGTAGCGTGCGAGTTCCTTTGCCCAGACCACGGTCATCGCCGCAACGCCGGCCTTGGCGGCGCTGTAGTTGGTCTGGCCGGGATTGCCGGCGCGCGAGATGCTCGACACATTGACGATGACGCCGCCGGCGGTGAGCTTGATCATGCGCTGCGCGGCCTCGCGGGCGCACAGGAATACGCCGGTGAGATTGACGTCGATCACCGCCTGCCACTGGGCGAGGGTCATTTTGCCGACCACCTGGCCGTCCTTCACCTTAACCAGCATGGCATCGCGCACGATGCCGGCGTTGTTGATGAGACCGTCGAGGCGTCCGAAGTCGGTGGTGACATGGTCGAGCGCTCCCACGACGCTGTCCTCGTTGGCCGCGTCGGCGATGTAGGTGCGCGCCACGATTTTTTCGGCGCTGCACAGCACGCGCGTCTCATCCACGTCCTCGGCGTTGGTGTCCAGCAGCGCGAGGTTGGCGCCCTTCTTTGCGAAGTGCACCGCGAGGGAGCGGCCGATACCGCGACCGGCTCCGGTCACAAGTATGGTTTTGCTGCGAACGTCCACGTCCTGATGACTCCTGATGGGGAAGGGATGATTAGAGGCCGGGAAAAAGACTGCTGGCGATGCGCGGGCCAGGCACCGCGTCAGCCGCGGCGCTTGCCGGGTTCCGGACCGCGTTCCTTGTCGCCGGCGGGTGGGTTCGCCTGGGAGCCGAACGCGGAGAGCATGGACGCCTGCATCTTCGACCACATTTCCATGTTCTGGCGCGCCATCTCGGCGATCGGCGCCATGGGCGTTTCGAGCGCCTTGGCCATTTCCGCCTGCATGACTTTCTGTTGCTGCAGGAGACTGCCGATACTCTGCTCCAGATACGACGTCAGCATCGCCTGGATGGGATTGCCATAAAATCTGATGATGGCTTCGAGGAGCTGCGTGCTGAGCACCGGGGTGCCGAACTGCTCCTGGCTGGCAATGATCTGCAGCAGAATACTGCGCGTCACATCATCGCCGGTCTTATCGTCCACGACCTTGATGCGCTCGCCGGCGGCGATGAGCTTGCGCAGGTCATCCGCCGTTACGTGGCGGCTGTCGTGCGCGTCGTACAGGCGCCGGTTAGCGTATTTGCGTATGAGGCGTTCTTCGGCCATGGTGAACAATGGGCATGGGCGGAGCGCAATCATAATCTTATGTGTATGCAGCGCACAAGATTCAGCCCGGAGATCTGGCGTGCCGTTCGCGCGGACATTCCAACAGGCTTTTTTAGCGTTTTGAGCAAGGCTCTCTTGACTGTATCTTGAACTTATTGGTGCAACTTTCCGCAACGCATCCAACATGGAATCCCTTTTATGAGCAGTGGTTTCAGGCCGGAGGCGGCGTTTACCAGTGCCGCTGAGCAGTTTTTCGATCTCCTCAAATCCTTTGGCGTGGCGCCCGGGTCCGGGGCCGCCGCGGCTCCGGATGCGGCAACACTCGCCGGCTCGCTCGCCGGCCAGTTCGAGCAATGGCTGCGCGCCACCCAATCTGCCGGTCCGTGGTTTTCCGCGGGCGCAGGCGGCGGCAGCGGCCCCGCCGGGATCGCCGCAGCATTCCAGCCCGGCGCCGGGAAATGGCCCTTTGGTCCCCTGCCGCTCGGCATGGGCGCGGCCACGGCACCGGAAGGGCAGCGTTCATGGGAGCTCATCACGCAACTCGCGCAGGTGCAGGCGCAGCTCGCCACCCACTGGCACGAGATTGCCACCAGCGCCGCCGGTCAGTTCGCCGCGCGCCTCGGCAGCATCGCCAGTGGCCCGCCGACGCTTGATAGCGCGCTGAAGGTCTACGAGCTGTGGGTGGACTGCGCGGAGGCGGCCTACGGCGCGACCGTGCGCAAGGACGACTTCGCCCGCCTGCAATCGCAGCTGGCCAACGTGAGCGCGGCGCTGCTGGTCGAGCAGCGCAAGCACGCCGAGACGCTGGCGCGCGCCTTCGGGCTGCCGACACGCAATGAGGTGGACGCACTCTACGGACAGATCAAGGAACTGCGCCGCCAGGTGGCGGCCGTCGCGGAGCGGCGCGCCACGGCGCCGGTCCACAAAGACACGCAGCGCAAGGAACCAGAGCGCAAGCGCGCACCGCGCGCCAAGCGCAAAGGCGCGCAGCGCCCGGTCGCGGGACGCAGGACGGCAAGCGCTGGCGGGCGGGCACGGAAGCGTCGGACTTGACGCAGCCGGCCGGGGATTCCCGCGGATTTTCCGATCTCGGCGCGCGCGTCGCTGACACGCTCCAGAAGTTGCGACGGGCGGCTGGAGTTGAGGTGGGCTGCTCGGCGAAGCGTGCCGCGTGGAGCTGCGGCAAGACAACGCTGTATCGCTATCTGCCGCTCGCGAATGACGAGGTCGCGGCTCGCCCCGCGAAGCACGCGCGGCCGATTCTCATCTGCTTCGCGCTCGTCAATCGTCCCTACATTCTCGATCTGCAGCCAGACCGCTCGCTGGTACGGCGCCTGCTCGAGGCGGGGCACACCGTATATCTGATCGACTGGGGCGATGCCGGCGACGGCGAGCGTTGCACGGATCTGGAGGATTATCTCGAGCGGCACCTCGCCGGGTGTGTGGCTCACGTGCTGGGAGCCCACGGCCTGCAGGCGCTGGATCTGCTCGGCGTCTGCCAGGGCGGCGTGCTGAGCCTTTGCTACACCGCGCTGCACCCGCGCCAGATTGCGAACCTCGTCACCCTCACGACCCCGGTGGACTTTCACACTGCCGACAACCTGCTGTCGAAGTGGGTTCGCGGTCTGGATGCGGACCTCGTATGCGCCACCGGCAACGTGCCCGGCGAGGTACTGAACGCACTGTTCCTGTCGCTCATGCCCATGCGCCTGTCGCAGCAGAAATACGTGCGTCTGCTCGCCGCCGGCGCTGACCAGCGCGCGATCGAGGATTTTGTGCGCATGGAGAAATGGATATTCGACAGTCCGCCCCAGGCTGCTGCGGCGCTGGCGCAGTTTGTGCGCTGGTTTTACCAGGAGAACCGCTTAGCTACCGGCACCCTTGAGATCGGCGGACGGCCGGTGAAGCTGCGGGATATCCGCCAGCCGGTGCTGAATCTCTACGCCACCCAGGACCACATCGTGCCGCCGGCAGCCGCGGCAGCGATGCAGCACTGCATCGGCAGCGAGGACTACGAGAGCTGCGCGATCGACACCGGTCACATCGGCATGTACGTGAGCCGCGCCGCCCGCGAACAGATCCCCACGCGCATCACGTCCTGGCTGCAGGCGCGGGCTTAAGGCTCTTTCAGGCCATTCCGCCGCTGACGGAGATCACCTGCGCGGTGACGTAGGAGGCCTCGGGGGAGGTGAGGAACGACACCACGCTCGCGACTTCCTCGGGCTGACCCATACGGTTCATCGGCACCAGGCGCTCGATTGCCTCGGCATCGAACCTGCCGGCGGTCATCGGCGTACCGATGATGCCTGGAGCAACGGCGTTGACGGTAACTCCGCGGGTCGCAAGCTCGAGCGCAAGTGCCTTGGCCGCAGCGTTCAGGGCGCCCTTGGCCGCGGCGTAGTTGACCTGGCCCTTGTTGCCGATCAGTCCTGCGATCGAGGAGACGTTCACGATGCGTCCCCAGCGGGTACGGATCATGGGCAGGAGCAGCGGCTGGGTGGTGTTGAAGAAACCATTGACCGACACGTCGATCACGTGGTGCCACTGCGCGGCGCTCATGCCGGGCAGCACGGCGTCGTCATGCACGCCCGCGTTGTTCACCAGGATCTGGATGGGACCGGACTCGAGCGCGCCGGCGAGCGCGGCACCCACGGCTGGCGCATCGGTAATGTCGAAGCAGATCGCCTCCGCCTCACCGCCGCTGGCGGTGATCTCCTGCACCAGCGCCGCAGCCGCGGCCACGCCACGGTGCGCATGCACGTAGACATGATGGCCGTCGCGTGCCAGCCGGCGGCACAGTGCGGCGCCGATGCCGCCGCTGCCACCGGTGACCAGCGCCCGTTTACCGGTGCTACTCATGGGGGGATCCCGTCACCACGATGCTCGCCCGACCGCTGAGCAGGGTCTGTTGCGCGCTCCACACGCTGAACTCATACATGACCGTGCTGCCGTCTCCCGTAACCCGTTCGGCCGCGGCGACCAGATCCGCGTCGAGGTCGTCGAGGCGGATCACGTGCAGCGCGACGTTGCGCACGCTCGCCAGATAGCCGACGGCAGGCCCGGTGCTGCGGCGCAGCCCCACGGACAGCGTGCTCGCGAGCGGCGCACTCGCCGCGATCAGCGCGCCATGCACCGCCATGGCCTGCGCCGCGTATTCGATGCCGCACGCCGCACCCAGCCGCCCGTAAGCGCGCAGCGGATTCTCCGGGCTCTTGTGACTTACGCTGCGGCAGCGGATATGGGTTGCATCCCAGGACAGCACCTCATCGAGGAGACACATGCGGCCCTTGTGAGGGATGTGCTGTTCGATCCACTGGTGGTCTAAGGGCATGGCTCGATCCGCAGCGCGAGGTTCTTAGGTCCAAGATAGTCGATCACCACATCGCGTGTCGCGCGCCGCGCCAGGCCCGCGAGTAGCGGCAGGCTGCGTGCGGCTGGAATCGCGGCGCGCAGGGTTTCCAGTGCCGGCTGCGGCATGCGAGCGGCGGCCGTGTCGCTGAGCGTAACGCTCAAGCGCGCGAGCGTGGTCGCGCCGGTCGCGGGAGCGAGGACGAGCGCGACGCCGAATGCATCCGGGATGGGACGCTTGCTGTAGAGCGGCTCGGGGTAGTTTGCGTCGTAGGCGATGAGCAGCACCGCGGTGTGCTCGACCTGCACCTGCGCCAGTGCTTCGAGCAGCCCCGCGCCGAAGCTGGCGTCGAACGCACACAGGGCATTCGAGGCCGCCGTGGCACCGGTCGCGATGCCCCAGTAGCCCGATGCCGCGTTGTGGACGGAGTTGTGAAATCGGGTCGGTGACAAGGCGCGCTCGGTGCCCGCGAGCACCTGACAGATCTCGTGGCAGTTCGCCCCGTCGCCCCCCGAGGAGCTGAACACCGCCGGCAGCATCGCCGGATCGGCCGCGGCGTTGGTCGTGGCTTCGAGGCCGACTGCGAGCGCGAGCCGCACGATTGCACCGGTGCGTCGCCGCTCGGCACTCGGCAGACAGGCCGGCACCGGCAGCACGGTCGGCGCTGCGGCGTAGGGGACCTCGCCGCGCAGGATCTGTAGCCCGTGCGGCCAGTTACTGATACCCGGACCCAGCAGGCCGACACCGTTGACGCAGGCAGTAAGGGTCATGATCCGCGCCCGCGCTTGCCGAATATCAGGCTGCAGTTAGAACCGCCAAAACCGAAGGAGTTGCTCATGACGTGCGTCACGCGCCCGGGCAGGTTGTCGCGCAGGTAGTTCACCTTGAGCGCCGGATCCACCGCGGCGGTGTTGACACCCGCGGGCATGAAGTCATGGCGCAGGGCGAGCGCGCAGATCACTGCCTCGAGCGCTCCGGCAGCCCCCAGGGTGTGCCCGGTCGCGCCCTTGGTGGAGCTGCCGGGCGTCTCGCTCCCCAGAACCGCCGCAACCGCGCGCGCCTCCGACTCGTCGTTGCTTGGCGTGGCGGTACCGTGAAAGTTGATGTAGTCAATGTCGGCGCTCGTGAGGCCCGCGCTCTCCAGTGCCTGGAGCATCGCGGCGCCTGCGCCACGTCCCTGCGGATGCGGCGCGGACATGTGATACGCATCGCTCGACTCGCCCGTGCCCAGCAGCAGCAGCGTCGCATCGACCGCGTCGGGGCGCTCCAGCAGTGCGAATGCCGCCGCCTCACCGATGGAAATGCCGTCGCGCGCCGCGTCGAAAGGCCGGCAGGGCAGGCGTGACACGAGTTGCAGGGAGTGGAAGCCGTAGAGCGTCGTGAGGCACAGCGAGTCGACGCCGCCGACCACGGCTGCATCGATGAGGCCCGCCGCGAGGGCGCGTTGTGCGGACGCGAACACCTTGGCGCTCGACGAGCAGGCCGAGGAGATCACCACCGCGGGCCCCGTGAGCTGCAGCGCCTCGCGCACGAAGGCGGCGAGCGAGAAGGTGTTATGAGCACCGCGGTAGCGAAACTCGGTGGGCAATGCACCGCTGGCAGCGTCGCGGCCGCGGTAGGCGAGCTCGGTTTCGAGAATTCCGGAAGTGCTGGTACCCAGGAACACCCCGACGCGCTCCGCGCCCACGCGCGCCGCGCAGTGCCGCACAGACGCCGCAAAGCCGTCCTGGGCCAGGCCGAGGTGTGCCAGTCGATTGTTACGACACTCGTAGTCGGTGAATTCAACCGGCAGAGGTGAGTGGTCCACGCCGGGGACTTCACCAACGTAGGTGTCGAGTACGACGGACTCGAACGCGCAGGGCGCAAGTCCCGTATGCCGGGCGCGCAAGGCAGCGAGTGTGGCGTCGAGTCCCAACCCTAAGCAGCTGGTGGCGGTGAAGCCCGTAAGTGCCAGCGGTTTCATACGCTCTGTCATGCGGCCTGTGCGAGCAGGAGTACGTTGCTGAATGCCGCGCCGCGGTTGCGGGTAACCACTCGCGCGCTGAATCCCGCGCGTGCCAGAACCTCCAGCCACTCGCGCAGCGCCCGACAGTGCAGCCGCATCAGCCGGCGGTGACGCGCAAAGGCGACCGTCGTGTCCACCAGCCGGCTTACGGTAAAACCGGGTCCGCCGGCTGCATCCCCGACACGCAGCAGCAGCCGCCCGCCCGGGGCGAGCGCGCCACGGGCTTTTGCGAGCACGCTCTCCTGCGATGCACGGTCCATGTAGTGCAGCACGTCCAGTATCACGATCGCGTCGGCCTCGACGTAGTCTACGTGACGCACGTCTGCCTTCACGATCGAGAAGCGCGCCGCGTCGCAGCGCGCACCGGCCGCGTGCGCGCGCGCGGCTTCGCGCGGATTGATTTCAACACCGGTATAGCGATCAAGGTGTGGTGGCGCGGGCCAGCCCTGCGGCCAGGTTCCCGAGGTTTCGTATCCGGCCCGTGCGGCGAGGAGCCACGCCGCCAGCAGCCCCTGCCCGCAGCCCAGATCCAGAACGCGCGCGTGACCCTCAAGAAGTCCATGGGCGAGGATTGCGGCGAACACCGGATCGCCCGCAAGCTTGCCGCGCGCGAAATGCCAGGCGAAGCGCCCGCTGTCGCGATAGCAGCCGCTCGCTGCCTCCACCAGGGACGCGGACGCGCGGGAGCTCACGACGCCCGCACGGACGCCGGCTGGGCCTGCGCCGGCGGCAGTGCAGCGCGCAAAGTGACGGGCTTGAGGCCCGCGCCGGACAGCGCCGCCAGCAGCCGCGGCAGGACCGTCAGGATGACCGGCGAGCCCGCCTGGGTTCGGGCCGCGTGACCGTCGTGCAACAGCAGGATGTCGCCGCTGGCGAGATTTTTCGTGAGCCTGCCGAGTACGTCATCGGCGTTGCCGTTGCGCGTATCGAAGCCACGACGGGTCCAGCTTGCAAGCCGCAGCTGCGCGTGCTCGAGCACCGCTGCGAGAAACGGGTTGCGCAGCCCGGCGGGCGCACGGAAAAAGCGCGCGGCTTCACCGGTCGTGTCGCTGATCGCCTGCTGCGCCCGCGCGACTTCTGCCGCCATGGCGGCAGGTCCCAGCAGCGAGAAGCGATGCAGGTGACGCTGCGAGTGGTTTTCCACCGCGTGTCCCCGGCGCACGATCTCGCGGGTGAGTTCCGGGTGTTGCAGAACGCGCTCGCCGATGCAGAAGAACGTGGCCCGCGCGCCGCCCGTATCGAGCAGATCGAGGACGCGCGGTGTGACCTCCGGATCCGGGCCATCGTCGATGGTGACGGCGACCGAGGCGCGCGGCGCAAACGGCTCCGGCAGCCGCGTCCAGTTCGGTCCGAGGAGCGAGCTGCGTGGCCACAGGCCTGCACCTGTGAGCAGCAGGTGATCCGCGACGACCGCCGACAGCGCCCACGGCCACGCCTGCGGCCGCACGAGCACCGCCGCGGCCGCCCCGATGTGCAACACCACCGAGGCGCTGATGGCAGGCGAGGGCCGGTATCTCGGACGCGAGGCGAGCTCAGGCATGGGCGCCGTGGGGTACGAAGCGATGGTCGAGAAAATTCTCCCAGAGCCGCCGCCAGGTCGGCCAGTCATGACCGCCGGATACCCAGTCGACATCGGCCGCGGGCAGCGCGGCGGCGAGCAGCGCGTGGCGATCGGCGAAGCGGTCCTGGCGTCCCACGCCCAGATGGATCGGCATGCTGGACGGACGCGTCTTGATGAAGCGCCAGATCAGCCGCTCGTCGTCATCCTCGGCCGCTGTGCCCGGCTCCCAGTGGTGCGCGCCGTGTGCGCGTGCGATCTCGCCGGTCATGATGTGGCTGCCGAGGTAGGGCGCGAACAGGCACAGCCCGGCGATGTCCTGCGGATACTGCGCGGCGCAGCGCAGTGCGATGAAGCCGCCCAGCGAAATGCCGCCGAGCCATAGCGCACAGCCGAGTGCGCGCGCCGGCAGGATCTGTTCCTGGTGCAAGCGCTCTGCGATGGAGTGATCGGTCAGATGCTGAAGTCCGGGCTCCGCGAATACCAGGTCGAGCTCGATGCCTCGCCCGCGCACCGCCGTGGCGAATCCCTCGCGCACGAAATCATCCGGCGCGGTGTAGGCGGCCGGCAGCATCAGCATACGCTGCGGCGCAAAGCACCCGGAGCGGGCGGGCTCGAAGATCGTATGCATCAGGCGCCAGTTGGCGGTGGCTGCGCGGGTTCAGGCGGTGGCGCGGATTGATGCGTGTAGGCTGGTTCCGGCGTGTAGGCAAGCAGCGCTGAGAACACCAGGGCGAGGAGTGCGCCGGGCGCCACGGTCGAACCCAAGTCGGCAAGCACCGGAACCTTCGAGGACGCGAGCACACCGAAGGCGGTGACGGTGGCGAGATTGGCGATCACCAGCGACGCCAGCGTCAGCGGCACGGAGGCGTGCTGCGGGTTTTGGCGGTTGCGGTCGAAGAACAGCGCATAGTTTGAGCCGATTGCCACGATCAGCAGCATTCCGACGATGTGCAGGATGGTGAGTTGCTGGCCAAGTGCAACCAACAACCCCGCAACCGCGATGACCGCAAGCGCCAGCGGCACGACCACCCGCATGACCCGCACGGGCGAGCGCAGCGCCACCAGCAGCAGCAGCACGATCGCAGCGAATCCGGTGAGCGCCAGGTGCGCAGCTTCCGTAAGGTAACCGGAATACAGACGGTTGGTTTCGCCGATGAGATCAATCAGCACCACCCTGGCTGGCGATACCTGCGCGACAGCAGCGCGCACGCGGTCGGCGTCCGCAGCGGCCAATTCGTGCGGCCCTGCCGGGCGCAGCGGCAACAGCGCCGCCCAACCCGTTGAACTCTGCATCAGCAAAGCGCCGAGAGGCGTCTCGAGCGACGTGCCGTCGAGGCTTGCCGCGGTCAGGGGCGTGGAGTGGCGCGCCTGCTCGACGTCGTCCTCGAACGGCTTGAGTGCAGCGCGGCGGGCGGGCAGTCCGATCAGTGCCGCATTCAGGCGCTCGCTGAGCTCAGCTGGCGGTGGCAGGCTCCGCAGACGCGCGCGCTGGGAGGCGAGGCTCGGCAGGTAGTGAGTCGGCGTGTCAAACCCCCCGATGACGCCTGTGGAGACGAGCTGCGTGAGTTTGGCGCTCACCGTCTCGCACGCCTCGAGCACGAGCTCACGATCACGGCCCGACACCACCACCATGTAGCGCGCGTCGGGCGCACCGGCGTCCGCACGCAGCCGCGCGTCGAAGGCCTGGTCGGCCAGGGAAATCGGACTCAGGGCCGACAATTCGTGGTTCCAGAGCGAATCGCGATGGCCGTAGAGATACACGGCCGCCAGCGCCGGCAGCAGCAGGATATACAGTCGCGCTGAGGCGAGTCTGCGCAGCATGCCGTGCACGCGCGTACCGAGCTGCGTCAGGTCCGCGATGGCGAAGTTCGGCGGCAGCCAGGCGGGCAGCACGAAGCGTGTGACGAGAGCTGCCGCCTCCAGACCCGCGATGGAATACAGCCCGAGCTGCGCCAGACCCGGAAACGAGGACGGTAGCAGCGCCGCAAAACCGCAGATCGAAGTGAGCACGCCGAGGCGGATCGTCGGCCATACCGACAGTTGCCACAGCACCGTGCGCTGGATGAAAAGATAAATCGAATAATCAACCGCCTCGCCGATCAGCGTGACGCCGAATCCGAGCGTAATGCCGTGGACGGTGCCGTAGCCGAGTGCAACCGCGGCGACGCCGGCGAGGGCGCCCGAGGCGACCGGCAGCATCCCCAGGAGCAACGCGGCCACCGAGCGATAGGCCGCGAGTAACAGCACGGCGATCAGTCCGGCGCCAAGAACCGACAGCCGCACGACCTCGCTTTTGATCGCCGCGCGCGAGGCAACCGCGAACACCGGCGGTCCGCTCATGCGCATGGTCACGTCGCGGCCGGCGGCGGCGGCGAGCCCGGAGCGCACAGCGGCGAAAGCGCCGCGCAGCGCGCGGCACGCCTCTTCCTGGCCGTCGGTGTCGGAACCGCGAGCGCGCGTCTGCACGATGAGCAGCGCGCGCTGCCCGTTCGGGGAGCTCCACACGCCGTCGGTCGTCGTTGGCGCGCGATCCTGTGCCAGCTCATCCAGAACCCCGAGCATCTCGCCAGTCGGGTCCTGCGCGAACAGTGGTTTCAGCAGCATCCCTTCCGGAGAAGCCAGGGAGCCCACCGCATCCGCGATGGCCTCATGCAGGCCGTGCACGCTGAAACGCTTCGGCGTAACCGCGTTACTCAGCAGGTAGCGGTTGCGGAACAGGAACTCCCGGTCACGGTCGAGGCCGGCGGTGTCGCCATTGTTGACCGCGGCGAAACGCGGGTCAGCGCGCAGGCGTCGCGTCAGCTCGGCCGAAACCAGCGCACGCGTGTGCGGCTGCCCGCCCTCGATCGCCACGATAATGAGGCGCGCCGCGGGACCCGAGCGCAGTTGCTCGACCAGCAGCCGCTGCGTAGCGCTGGGGCTGCGCGGCAGGAACGCCGACAGGTCGGTGGTGTAGGTCGCGCGCGCCGCGACCGCGGCCGCTGCCATGCCGAGCAGTGCCCAGATCAGGGTACCCGATGCCCCGGGCCGCATCATGGCGTGAGTTCCGGACCGATTGTGAGGACGGAGTGATCGCCGTCGGCCTGACGGATCTCAAGGGTGCGCAGGGCGGCGCCGTCCCCCCTGATGTGGATGTCTGCAATGGTGTCGGCGCGCGCCGGGTCCGTGGGCACGAGCAGCAGGCTCCAGTGCGCGAGACTTCCGGAAAAAGCCACGTGAAAGTAACGTTCGAGTGCGGCGCGATCCCCGGCGAGCGTCGCACGGATGCTCTCCACCCACGGAGCGATTTCGGGATGCTGCGCGAGCTCCAGCGTGCGGGTGCGCCCGCCGCGGTGAATGGTGAGGACCCCGCCGGCGAGCACCAGGGTCTCGGGCCGCGGTTGAAGCGTACGCTTCTCCAGCCAGTCCGGCGCGTCGTACATCAGCTCACCGGATGATTCCAGCGGACGCTGCATGATCGCCAGGACATGCACCTCGGTGAAACTCACGTGGCCGTGTTTGCGCGCCGCCAGCAGTCGCATGAGCTCATCGAGCGCGGGCTGCGTGTCGGCGGAGCTCGCCGCGGCCGCGGGGGGCGCGGCCGGCAGCGCGGTTGCCGGGCCGAGCGCCATGGCAACACATAACGCCACCGCAGGCAGCAGCTTCACGAGGGCACTCCGTGCCAGAAATCGTAGAAGTTGAACCAGTTGTAGGGATCAGTGCGACAGCACGCTTCGAGCAGGGTCACGTAGCGCTCGATTGCTGCGCGCACCGCCGCTTCGCGGCCGCCGGAGGCGGCTTGTGAAAAATCCGCGATCTGGTGAAACACGATGTGGTAGCGGTTGGCGCCACGGTATACACCGGTCATGAACATCACCGGTCGCCGCAGCGCCGCCGCGGCGCGCATGGGTCCGGAAGGGAACAGGGCCGGAGCGCCGAGAAAGCTCACCACTTGCGCCGGCGCCTCACCGATCGTGCGGTCGGCCAGCATGCCGACGAATCTGCCGGCGTCGAGGCTGTCACGGATGCGCAGCATCGCATCCAGATGCCCGAGAGGGATGATCTCCGGCGCGCTCGCCGGGTCCGCGTCCTTGAGGATCCCCGCGAGCCGGCTCGCATGGTGTTCGTACATCGCCATCGCCACGCGCAGGCCCGGCCGCCGCCGCCCCACTGCGCTCATCATCTCGAAGCTGCCGAAATGCGCGCCGAGCAGAAAGGCCCCGTGGCCGCCGGCCGCGGCCGCCTGCATCAGCTCCTCGCCCTCGATCGTCACGGCGAACAGGTCAATGCGGCCGTGCACCAGGTACAGCCGGTCGAGGAGCACGGCCCCAAATGCGTACACGTGCCGGAAGAAGTCGGCGCCGGAGGGTTCGCGCGCCAGGGCGCGCAGCAGGTACTCGCGCGAGTGACGCCGGGCGACGGGCGCGAACAGACAGTAGTAGGCGGCAGCGAGATACAGCAGCCACCGCCCGACGTTGCGCCCGAGCCGCAGCGACAGGAACGTCATGATGCGTACCGAAGTGGCGCTGCCCCGCTCGCGCTCGCCGACCCATTGGGAGGCGCTGGTGCGCGGGCCGGCAGCAGTGTCAGCGCTCTTGAGGCTCATCGGCAACCAACACTCCGTGGGCGACGGGTCGCCCGTCCCTCGAAACGCTGAAGCGCAGCGAACCGTTCGCCAGGCGCTCGTGCTCGAGAGTCAATTCTTCGCCTGGGCGCACCGGGCTCACAAACTTCGCCGTGCTGATCCGCCAGCGCGTGGCCGTCGCGGCTGGGTCCAGCTCCACGGCGTGCAGTGTCGCATCCAGGAGCACCACTCCCGGCACGATGGGCGTGCCGGGGAAGTGCCCTGCGAGCGCCGGGTGTTCGGCGCCAATGGTCAGGGTTGTCACGCTGCCCACCTGACTCTCATCCGGCAGCGGCGGACTTGGGCTGTGCCGCCGCCAGCGACCGCAGCGCTGCCTGCGGGAGCTTGCCAGTGCTGTTGCGGGGCAGACGCGCCACCATTACCAGCGGTCGCGGCAGGAAGGCGGGATCGATACGTCGACGCAGCTCCGCCAGTAACGTCTGAGGATCGAGTCCCGGCGCTACCACGCATGCCCCGACCCGTGCGACGGCGGCGTCGTGCGGCTCCTCGGCATGAAAGAACGCGCCGTCCTGGACACCCGGAATGGAATTCAGCTGGTGGTTGAGATAACCGAGCGAGCTGCGTTTGCCGGCGATATTTACCAGATCCGCGACCCGTCCATGCAGCAGGAAGGTATCAGCGCCGGTCACCTCCAGCACGTCGCACATGCGCGTGGGTTCTTCTATGTGGCCGCCCTGCGCCCAGGTTTCGCCGTCGCGAATGGTGAGCGTAACGCCCGGCCACAGGCGCCACTGCGCACTCACCGTTGGCCGCCGCACCGCGATCTGACCCGTCTCGGTGGAGCCGTAGATCTCGAGGAGACGCGTGTGACAACGCTCTTCGACCTCCAGCGCGAGCTCATGCGCGAGCGGCGCCGTGGAGCAGACGATGAGATCGGTCTGAGGCACGGCTATTTCGCAGCCCAGCAGGGCCCGCAGATGTACCGGAGTCGTCACCAGTACGCGCGGCCGCGGCGCGCCCGCCAGCGTCGTTGCTATATCCGTTGGATAGAATGGCCGCTCGGCGCAGAACGCGTGGCCGTTGACGAGTCCCAGCAACACGCTCGATTCGAACCCATACATGTGTTGGGGAGGGACCGTTGCGATGAGCGCGCAGGGTGTCCCGCCCAGACCCAGGCGGCGGGCTTCTTCGCGGACACAGGCTGCGAGCCTTCCGAAGGTCTTTGTATGAGCCACGGGTGTGCCGGTGGAACCGGATGTGAATACGTACGCGGCAAGGCGTGCGCTGTCGATCTGTGGCACGGCACCCGCGGCCGTCGCGGCAGGTCCGGCGCTCCGGGGGTAGGGTACCCGCGGCAGCTCGATATCGCAGTCCTCTTCATCCGTCAGGCACACGACGTCCGCGGCGAAGTGCAGCAGCTGTCGTACGACCTCGGGCGTGTGCGCTGGCGGCAGCAGGCTTATTTTCTCCGTCACGAGACAGGCGGCGAGTCCGACGGCGAAGTGGTAGCGATCCGCGCAGGCATTGAGTACGTGCGCGCCGGGACCTAACGCCGGCGCGACGCGCGCCACGTCCGCGAGGAACTGGCCGGCGAGGATCGGCTGCCCGGCGCGGTAGGCTATGACCGCGTCGGTCGATGAATGGGAGATCAGCGGTAAGGTGGCCAGATGTTAGTCCATCGGCCGAAATCGCAGGAAGTCGATTTCGGCGGACGGCGACTTCGCTTCCGCCGGCCAAAGGCGTGACTTTGGCCGGCTGCGGCGGAGCCTGCACGGCTGGTTCGGCAGTGTTGACACGCCCTAGCGGGTCCTGTGCGCGCCGATGTATTGGACCAGCCGGCGCAGCGAGCCGAAGATCTCGCCGTTTTCCTCAGCGTCGGCGCGCAGCTGCACGCCGTAGCGCTTGGAGACGACGAGCGCTATTTCCAGAATATCGATTGAATCGAGTCCCAGGCCCTCGCCATACAGGGGCTTGTCGGGGTCGATCGCGGCCGGGGCCACATCCAGATTCAGGGCCTCGACGATGAGAGCGGCCACCTCACGCGTGAGGGCGGCGGTATCTTCCGGGGGCGCCGGCTGCCGGAGGGGTGACACGTTATCGGACATGGGATCTGCGCGAGCCTCGAGATTATGCGGTGTCCATTATATCAAGGGCCGCCAGGCGCGGGCTTGAGGCGCTGCCGTAGCGATAGCCGGAAACAGAGAGTTCAGCCGGGCACGGCGTTCAGGATAGTATAGGAGTGCACAGCTTCCCCCAACGGAGCCAAATAGATGTCGGTGCGGTCAACGATCACATTCGGGGGCGCCGAAACCTGTGCTGCATAGCCTCGCGAGCCTGACACCCCGCCGGCAGCGATGAAGCCCGTCCCCCGGCCCTCGACGCCCGCGGACGCCGCGGCGATCGCCGCACTGTTTGCCGAAGCGAGGATGGATCTTGATCCTGACCACCTGCACTGGAAGTACTGGCAGCCGCGTGCCGACTGGCCGCGGCCGCGTTCCTTCGTCATCGCGAGCGGCAGTGAGCTGATCGCCCACGCCGGAATCGTTCCCGGGACGTGTGCATGGGGGACGCGGCGCGAGACCATTATTCACGTGATCGACTGGGTGGCGCGCGCTAGCACGGGCGTGGGTGTCATGCTGATGAAACACGTCGGCCAGATGGCAGGGGCGCTGATTGCGATCGGCGGGGGTCCGGTTACCCGCAGCATTCTGCCGCATATCGGTTTTCGCCCTGCGGGCTCGGCAACCGGCTACGCACGGCCGCTCTTTCCGCTGCGGATACTGGGTACTGGTCCGGCGTGGAGACTCCTGCCGCGGCTTGCCCGGGCCACCTGGAGGCGTTCGGCACCCGCGGCACGGGATCCCGACTGGCAGGTGCGGCGTCTCGGGGGCGATGAGGTCGGTCAGATCGCCGCCGTGCTGCCGCGGCCGACTCACGGCGCGACTGTCACCGAGCGAAATGCCGACCAGTTGCGCTATTTTCTGGCCTGTCCAATCGTGCCGATGCAGCTGTATGCAGTTTCAAAGGCAGGCCGCCTGCGCGGCTACTTCCTGCTCGCGCTCGCGCCCGGGCAGGTCCGCATCGCCGACTGCTGGCTGGATTCGGACGAGTCCGAGGACTGGCGCGCCA
>Ga0182015_10000487_pt1 | contig 56670 bp, 64 predicted proteins | sample 712P3MmetaG_FD_120478 | JGI IMG/M metagenome (GOLD analysis project Ga0182015, IMG submission 120478) | Permafrost microbial communities from Stordalen Mire, Sweden - 712P3M metaG | ecosystem: Environmental > Terrestrial > Soil > Wetlands > Permafrost | place: Sweden: Stordalen | collected...
AAAACACATCTGCGCCCGAATTTTTCAGCGCCGTGATCTGCGGTTCGAGCGACGCATCCGACTCCCGGTAGGGAACTTCCTTAACGATCGCAGTCCCCGCCTTATCGCCAAGCCCTTCGTGTACGCCCACAAGGTACTCCTTCCCGGCATCGTCATCCGCATAAAGCACCGCGATCTTAGCCCGCGGCTTATTCTCCAAAATGTACTGGGCATAAACGCGCCCTTCCGTCCGGTACGTCGCGAAGAACCCCATCGTCCACGGAAAATGCGCAGGGTCGTCGAACACCGCGGAACTGGACTGCAGAAAAAGCTGCGGCACATTCTTATTGTTCAGGTACTGCCGAATCGCCAGATTACTTTCAGTCCCGATGGAACCGAACAGCAGCAGCACGCCATCCTGTTCCACCAGTTGTCACGCCAGCTCCGCGGATTTCCCGGTCTCAGACCCATTGTCCACGCTCACAAAATCAATCTTTCGTCCATTCACGCCGCCTCGATCGTTGATCATCTGAAAATAAGCAGCTTCAGCGCGCGCCACAGCGCCATATTCACTGGCATGCCCAGTGTACGAAGCAATGTTCCCGATTTTGATGACGGTATCAGTAACGCCCATATCATATTTCTTCTGCGCCCGCACCAGCGCAGCACCCAATAGACTCGCCACCACCATGGCGAGAACCCCGCCCAGCCTTCCAATAAAAGTACGCATCAAGTGCACGCCCTCATCGATTAATTTCCAGTCGGACTTGCGATCCTACCGCGCTGCAAACCGCACACAAACAGATTTTGCAACCCAGTTACCACCCGGCGCACGCAAACCACAAAATCACAAACGCGCCACCAGCATCAAAGCGCCGCAGGCGCGGCACAAGTTCAGTTGACGCCCCAGGCCTATGCCGTGGACTTCATCCGTAGACTTTGCTCTTGAGGGTGCCGCACTCTTTGCCGCTTTTGCAAAGGGTGCGCGGCTGCAACGCCAGCAATGCCAAGCGCCGTAGGCGCGGCATAAGTCCAGTTGGCGCCCCAGGCATGTGCCGTGGCCTTTATCCGCGGGCTTCATCCGTAGACTTTGTTCTTGAGGGTGCCGCACTCTTTGCCGGTTTTGCAAAGGGTGCGCGGCTGCAGGGAGACATAAAGAAAACGTCCAAGCGCCGTAGGTGCGACACACTTCGCGTAGCACGCACGCCGGCGTCACCCCATGACTGCGCAGGCTGCCGCCGTCTTAGCCATTACCCTCCACAGGCGTTGAATGGTTTCGGGATTTATAAGATCGGCGAACACCTTCGTGGGCGCGACACATCCGGTCTCCCACCTCGCCTTAAATTCAAAGGAATTTGACAGAACCTCATTCCAATGCTACGGTCCCTTCGCATTCGAACCAAGCCTCCCAAAAATTCGCCACCATTCGCAAAGGAGATCGCGCTTTGTTCAAAATATTGTTCGCCACAACCTGCCTTCTCGTCGTCAGCTCGGCGGCACTGGCTCAAGACAAAATCGAAGGCAAATGGCACTGCAAGCCCACCGGCCAGCAAAAATACGATGTCGGCGACCAGCCGGATCACATCTTCGGTATCGCTAAAGGCACCTGCGACGCGACCGGCAACAGCCTCAACGAGAAATCCGGCGCTTGGACCGAAACCTCGGAGGTCACGAAAACAACAGCCATATCCCACGGCCGCTTCATCGCCACCACGGACAGCGGCGACAAGATTTTCTACACCTATGAAGTAACCTCGTCGCTCGCAAAGAAAACCGGCACAAACAAACTGAGGATTACCAGCGGCACCGGAAAATACAAAGGCATCAAAGGTTCCGTCTCATGCGACGGCACATTCGACGACGACCGCAATTCCGACTGGAATTGCACCGGCACATACACCACAGCCCCAGCCAAATAGGCTAATTAAGTTGTGCGTGGAAGGCGAGTCAACGGGAAGGGAAGCCAAACTTCGGGGGAACGAAACGCTCGAACCTAATTAATGCATGGCTTTTTGATTTCCGCGCGGATCACGCGCACGTCACGGATACGCGTGGTGCGCACTGAGTTTCCAAATTCCAGCCGCAATCCACGGGCAGCCACCACATCCTGCTTGATCGCACTGCCGCCCCAGGTGCAACCGTTGATCGTCACTCTCCGCGGCGATTCGCCCGTGCGATCGAACCATCCGCCCCAAACCCAGTACGACCCATCGTCCAGAGTCCAGATGGTATAAACCGAGTTTCGTGTAGTGACCAGCACACGATCCCCGGCGTTTAGATCCGTCTTCAGGATCTCATCGAGTGCTCGCGCTTCGTCGGTCTCGGATTGCAGCGTCTGGACAATTGCAAACAATTCACACCCTCTTCCTATATGGTGCCCCCGTTCAGCCGTTACGTCAACAATAAGAGAACGAAAGTAAAACATCGCTTCCATTTCGCATCCCCACTCTAAGCCCGTTCCGAAATGGCCATATCCCAGCTACCGCAGCTTTGCGTATTCCGATTTGGCGGCAATCAAAACAGGAATATCCGGATCGGCGTCTTTCCACAGCGCAAAAAAATTCTGATACGCAATGCGCGCCTTGGCCTGATCCCCCTGCAGCGCATACGCTCGCGCCAGCCCCAAATTCGCCAGCACCCCAATCGGCCCGTTTACCACCACACCCTTATTATCGATGATTTTTTGATAATCCGCGGCGGCCTCCTTGCCCTGGCCGGCCGCCAGATGCGCCGCCGCCCGCACGTATACCGGATAGAGCGCAGGTGCAAGCGCTCCGGATCCGGTTTGCCCCGTCTCGTAGATCAAATCCGGCTGCAGCAACGCCAGCGCTTTCGCCGAATCGTGACGGTCATTCGCAATCTGCCCGCGAATCACCGGCAAGTAAATAAAATTCACGATGGAATCTTTCGGGAATCGCTTATTGAAATCCGCAACCAACGATTCGGCCTTTGCGCTATCCCCTGCGAACGCCAGCGCCGTTGTCGCCAAAAACTGGACGTCCCGGCCATTCGACAAAGCCAAAGCCGCCGCCGCTTGCTTTTTGGCTTCCGCGGAGTTTCCAAAGAGCGCTTCGCGTAGTGCTCCCTGCGCGATGTTACTGGCCGCGGTTTCCTTCTGGTCGGATCGTTCGTCGATTGCCGCCGCCTGTTTCGTCAAATCCTGTGCTGCCCGCAATTGCCCGTAATATGCGGCGGTGTCGGCGCTGATCGCCAGCATTACGTCGTCAAACCCTTCTCTGCCGTGCGCCCAACTCACTTGCTTCGCCATCTCCGCGGTATCGTTCCGCAAAAAGGCCAGTTGGTACAGATAGAACCTTAAAAACCCCGAGTCCAGTTTGTTTGCTTGGGCTTCTGCCGTCAACGAACGCGCTTCATCGAAGCGATTCAAGGCCATAAATCCGCCAATCAAATTGGTGTAGTTCAATCCGCTCGGATTCAGTTTGAAAGCCTTTTGCGCTTCGGCCAGAGCCCTCGTGAAATCGCCGCGTATTCCGTAAAGTACGCTCAAATCGGTCGGTGGTATTTCGTCGCGCGGATAGGCTTGCGCCCACTCTTCGTAAATTTCGCGCGCTTTGTCCAGATCGCCCACAGTGTTCTGCTGGTAATGCGATTCGATGTAGAAGCGCTCGTGGTCGCTCACACGGTCCCGCAAATCATAGGCTTTCTGGCTGTATTCGGCAGCCAGGCCGGCTTCTCCGATGTTCAAATAACAGATCCCCAGCGCCGCGTACGCCATCGCAAAATTCGGGTCCAGCTTGATCGCCCGCTGCAACTGTGGCGCCGCCGCTGCGTAATCGTTGGCACTGGTGAACCGGCGCCCTTGGCCGAAGGCCTGCAGCGCTTCCAACGAAGACGTGGACGCCTGTTCCGCCGGCGTATCGAATTTTTTCACCGTGCTCAAAGACTCGCCAAGCTTTCCGCGAATTTCCGACGCCGCCTTTCCCAGGGCATCCAGCACGTGATTTTTGTCTGCTGCCGTGGCTTCCGTGCTGGTCACCGTGTCGCCCGTCGCGCAATTCACGGCTTTCAGGATCACCGTGTACTCATTGCCGATTTGCGCGATCGAACCGTTCAGCGTCGCCACAGCACCGGTCCGCTGGCACACTTCCCGCGCCACGTCCGGCGTCAGCCGTGCGTCCGGCTGTTGCTGCATCAATTTCAGCGTTTGCTGCACTCGTTCCTCGGATAGCAGCGTCAGGAAAGGGGACTGCTCCAGTTGCACCGCCAGCCCTTGCCGCAGAGTGCCGTCAAACACCGCGTCGCCCGTGGTATTCGTAAAATCGCCCAACACGATTTCGTCTTTTTCGGTGAGCTTCGGCTGGCGGTGCATGAAGAAATAAGCTGCTGCTGCGACCACGACCAGCAGCACCGGCACACCGATCTTCATGAGCATTCCGCGCGATGACGCTGCGGGTTTTTCGTCAATTGTAGGAGGAGTTGAGATCGCAGCGGCAGCAGTTCCGGCAGACGCGCGCTTGCCCGAACCAATTCGTTCGGAACTGGTAGCCGGCCGTCCCGAAGTTTCGCGCCCGGAACTCGCGCCAGCCCCGGAACCGCTGCCCCCCGTACTCTTCGCGGCGTTTGAATCTAGCCTCGCCTCGGCCACAAGCAGCGGAATGCTGCGCCCGCTCGAATCCGTATCGCGCTTCAGCCGCTGTAAATCCGCGCGCATTTCCGAAGCATGCTGATAACGCAGCTTCGGATCCTTCTCCAGCGCCTTGCTGATGATCTCGTCCACTTTCAGCGGCAAATCCGCATTCAACCGCGCCGGCGAAGCAGGCGTGCGATTCAATATCGCTTCGGTGATCACTCCGGAAGTCTCGCCACGAAATGGCAGCAATCCGGTAGCCGCCTCGTAAATCACGATTCCAAAACTAAAAAGATCGGTACGCGCATCCAGTTCCTTCCCGCGCACCTGCTCGGGCGACATATACGCCACAGTCCCCACCGCGGTTCCCGGGCTGGTGAGGTCTGCTTCGCTGATCGTCGGCCCATTGTGCGTGACCTCGCCGTTCTCCGCCCCGCGGGTGGCGTCGGACGCCTCATGAATTTGTTTCGCCAGTCCGAAATCCAGAATTTTCGCGTGGCCACGGGAAGTAAGAAATAAATTCGCGGGCTTGATGTCGCGATGCACGATCCCTTTGGAGTGGGCGGCATCCAGCGCGTCTGCAATCTCAATACAAAGATCCAGCAGCAATTCCGTTTCCAGCGGACGCCCCGAAATCTTGTGCTTCAGCGTCACGCCTTCCAGAAACTCCATGGCAATAAACGGATGCCCATCCTGCTGCCCGATTTCATAAATGGTGCAAATATTCGGATGGTTTAATGCGGAAGCGGCCCGCGCCTCGCGGCGAAACCGTTCCAGGGATTGCGCATCTTGCGCAACATTAATAGGAAGAAACTTCAGCGCAACAAGCCGTCCAAGCTCCGTATCCTCGGCCTTGTACACCACACCCATTCCACCACCGCCAAGCTTATCAATAACGCGGTAGTGCGAGATAATCTTGCCTGCAAGTGGATCCGGCATGGGCGCTTCATCTTAGTTTGCCCCCACAGTCAAGTCAACGAACCCCTCCCGCAAGCTCCCGGCACGTGCGTCGGCTAGAACTTCAAGACGATCCCCGCTTGGGCCCGGATGGTGCTTTGAACGTTGCTGCTGCCGCTGTTGATTTTCAGGCTGTTGCCGAAACGCGTGGGTTCGTAGTCGATTTGCACTATGCGGATGGCGATGTGTTCTTTGAACGGGATGTCGATGCCGCCGCCCAGGATGAAATCGAACGCGTTGTTGTTCGGCATTTTACTCAGGTTGATGCATACCGGGCTGGCCAGGCAGGCGTTGTAAACGCTCGCGTAGACGTTGTCGTGCGCTCCCCCAAACATCGCCTCCGCAAACGGCTCCACGCGTTTCACGCGAAATCGTACGACAGGGCCGGCCGTATACGTAAACAAACTGCCTTCCGCCGAGATCGGGCAATTCGACTGGCTGATGCAGCCCTGCGTCACTCCAGGAATCGCAAAGTTCACAGTATGTTTTCCGTAGTCCTGAAAATCGACCTTGACGCCGATATGTTTAGTGAAGAAATAGGCCAGCGCCGCGCCGCCGCCGTTCGCATTGAATCCGGGGATGAAGCTGTTGCTCGGCGTGCGCAAGAAAGAATAGTCGACGGCGATCTCCGCGGACGGCAGAGCTTCCACCAGCGGCGCTGGCTGCGCGGCGGTCGCAGTTTTCGCTCGCGGTGCAGCTTGCGGGGCTGGAGCAGCTTGCGGCACCGAAGCATCCTGCGCAAACGAGGCGCTCCCAAAAAAAACAACCAGCGCGATCCAGCACACTTTCTTCATTCCGAGGACTCCAGAAATTCCAACTCAAGGGACGGCTGCCTGTCGAATATGGTTGCAAGCAGTATGGCAACAAACTTTGCCATCCGGCGCAAGGTCAAAGTGCGTCTCGCGCAAAAGTTCCATCCGCCGCAAGAATCGTCTGCTTTACGATCGCCGTCTGCTTTAAGTTCGCCGCGACTACCGCCATCATCCTCGGCAGCCGGGCTGGCGGGTTGGTGCTGGCGCCGCAGCGGCGCAGACGCGCCCGCGCTGCAACTATTTCCTTGTGTCACGAATCGTGACAAGTTAGCATAAGGTGCCTGAACGACTCCGGTGCGAACCGAATTGTTCAGCGGGGCCTATCGCTGCGAACAGCGGCGCGGCCCCTTTTTTATTTTCAGCCGGTGCCGTGGGTTTTCGCGCCCGCGGGGAATTGTGGCGCCGGGTTTTGATTTGGGTTGCGGCGTGCGCCACGCCCGGCGAGGGCGCGGTTTATTTTGCAGACTGGCCGCGGGGCTAAGGTTTTGGAACGCTCACGGGCAACGCGGTTGAATTGGACTCGGCGCGCACAAACAGCCCCGCGGCCACCGCTAACGCGCCGGCCGGAAAACCTCAGAAGGCGAAACGCACGCCGGCGGTCGGCGCAAAGTTGCTGTTGTGGTTGTAGGGGACGCCGGGGCGGTGAGGAATGGCAATGGCCAGGCCGCCGGTCACATACGAATACGCAAGTCCGCCAAAAACGTCGAAACGCTTCGTGATGTGATGATCAGAATAGAGCGACGTAAAATTTAGAGTACCCGCGCACGAAGCCCGGAAACCGGCCGAAGGCGAGCACTCCGGCGGAATACGGAAATCGTTCTGCCGCTGTTGATAATACGCAAATGTCACGTCGGTTTTGCTGTCCACGGCGTATTTCGCGCCCGCCCACCAGATATTCACCAACTTCTCGGAATCAAGATTGTTGTCCTCCACTCCGCTCAATACATAACCGCCTTGATCCGAAGCGCCCACCCCCAGTGGGTTCGACGGGTTAGTCTGCCAGATGTATTCGTAGCCGGCATACAACTTGAACGGATTCCACTGATACTTGGCGGCGAACATAATGGCGTTGTTGTCGGTCACGATGCCATAAAGCGTGTTGGTCGTTGGGATCACATTGTCCCCGGTGATCGGGTTTGTATTGATGCTGTTGGTGGTCGATTGATATGGCTGCGTCGGACTCTGCGGCCCCAGCAAGGGATTCAACACGCTGATCGCGTCGTTAAAATGTTGGAACACCAGGTCGGCGGAGAATTTGCCGGAGGTTCCGGCCAGATTGAATCCATAGGCGTTGTTATGCGCCGATTCCGGCGTACAGTCGGCGGCGGTCCAGGTTGCGGAGGCCGAAAAGCACCCGCCGGAACCGTCGGCGAATTTGTACATCGCGCCGAAATGGACCGGGCCAACCGTCAGCCGATACTTCAGCGCGGTGTCCCAACGCGTGTCCTCCGTGTCGCCACCGCCGGCCATCGTGCCGTTATACCCGATGTACGAGAACGCATAGGAGCCGCCGGCCGGATCGTACATCAGCATCGTATCCGTACCCAGCGCGCGCTGACGGCCGAAGGTCAGCGTGCCCAATTGCGTGGACGATACACCGCCATAGTATTCGTCATTGAAAGGTTGGCCCGCGCGCGCGCCGTCGATGGCGTACGAATAGGCAGCCCTGGGCAGGCCGTTGTTGATGTACTGGGTGGCCGACGCGTTGGCGAGCAGCCCGGACTGCGGATTCAGGCCGGTCGAACCGTTGAACACCACGTACCACCCCGGCGCAAACTGTTCCTTGCCTCTGACGCCGAAACCCGTCTGCGACAGGTTGTTCGGTGCAAGCACGGCTCGAGATCCACGGGCGTTTCGGTTCACCAGGGATGCGCCTTCATAGTTATAACCATTTTCGGGTAAGCCGTGGCTTACCCAGCCGACGCCCACGTCATACGCACCGTACACCGTGATGCCGTGCCAGGTCAGCGAGCAATCGGTGGTGGCGAACTCGTGGAAGCTGGTGCAGGGTGCCTCGCTGGCGCCCGGCCGCATCTTGATGTCGACTGTGGTGTTCTGATCGGCGCCCACGCTGATGCCCACGCGCGTTTCGTCCGCGAAACCTTTCTTTGCCGCTCGAATCTCGACGCGCCCCGCAGGCAGTCCGAGCATTCGATAGTGACCCCCGCCGTCGGTTAGGATTGTGCGCGTTTCGCCGAAATCGACGCTCTTGATTGTCACCGCAACGTCGGGAAGGGCGGCGCCGGCTGGGTCCATCACCGTGCCGGAAAGGCTCGCGCCCGTTTGGCCGTTTTGGTTCGCCGCTGTGGCGGAAAAGCTCGCGCCGGTTTGGGCCCACGCCACGTTACTTACGCAAAGAAAAACAAAAAGAGCTGCGAAACCAGGTATGCGGTGCATTGCCGTTTCTCCTGTTTATTATGTCCGGTTGAATTGCTGCTCTATCATTCAAAGAAGGAATCGACGAACTTATGCGATTTAATAAGAGAAGTCAAATCGATTTAATGCGATTTTACTGCAATATCGAGGGCCATACGCTGCGCGGGGCCGCTTCTGGAAAGGTCGGCGAAATGCCAACGGGCTGCCGAAGCTCAATGCGATCTACTTCTGGCCGTGATCCAGCCGAGCTTTTTCTGGGATATCGCCACAACCACAATCTGGCGACGCTGTCTAAGCGGGCTTGTAGATGAGGCCGATGGCTGCGCCCACGATGACCCACTGGATGAAGTAGCTGATGCCTTCGTACAGTGCCAGCGTGACGCCGATGTTCAGGTACACGTAGTTGTGAATCACGAAGACGCAGACCGCGAAAATGCCCATCAGTGCGCCGAGATATACCCCGGAAACCAGGCCACCCTCGGCAGGATACATTTTTGCGTACAGCACGGCGACCACCGCGATGCTGATCAGGATAGACACCATGCCGTAGGGCATGCACTTCATCATGCCCTCCTCCGAGCGGAACACGTTGGGGTACTTCATGAACTCGCGCTTCATGCCTGGCAGCGCGGCGAACATCGCGAATCCGCAGGCGAAGTAGGCGACAGTGGCGCCGAGAAACGCGAGACCGATGCGGGCGTAGTTCACGGGCATTCCTTTTCAAGCGGGACTGGTTTCCCGGTGGATTCTACATGAGAAGCCTGCTTCGTTGAACGTTTGTCGGCTCGGGTTTTAGGGTTTGGGTGTAGGTTTAGCTGGCAGCGATAGATTTCCGGCCGCCAGGGATGCGCGTACGCCCAACGTGCTAAATTATGCAGCCGTCCCGGAGCGGAGTTCATCAAACGGAGTCGCGGGAAAATTACGGCGAGACGCTCCGCTGCCTCCGCGACCTGGCGGTTAGAGTATCGAGCTCGGTCAGAGCAATCCGGGCTTCACCTGCGTCAGCGCTCGGCCCGGATGGGATGCGGATTAAAACGTTACGATGTTTGGTCAGAACACCGTATCGGAATTGGAGACGTCAATGAACGGCGTACAAGTGGAACAGAACAGCTATGAGATGCCCCCGCGCGACGGGTTCACCGTCGCACATTTTCTCACCGTCGCCGACATCGACCGATCGTCTCGTTTCTATGAAACGGTTTTCGGCGGTCGCATTCTCAGCAGAGGCGACAGCAGCGGTGCGCCGGGCTACATTCAAATCGCCAATACCTGGCTCATTGTCAACGTCGGCGGCGGGCCCACCCCAGACAAGCCCTCCGTAACCCTCAGCGTCCCCGACCCGGATAAGATGAGCGACTTTATGATTATCCGCGTTGCGGATATTCAAGCATGCTATCAATTATGGAAAAGTCGGGGAGCCGAGTTCATCACCGAGCCGCGGGAGCACTACGGCGAGACCCTCTGCTACATGCGTGATCCTGACGGTTATATTATCGAGGTCGGACAGAGCACGACCCTTACTTACGGTTAACGCTCGGCCCGGATGGGATGCGGATTTAAACGCTACGATGTTTGGTTAGATCAACGTATCGGAATTGGAGACGCCAATGAACAACGTACAAGTCGAACAGAAGAGCTATGAGATGCCCCCGCGCGACGGGTTCACCGTCGCACATTTTCTCACCGTCGCCGACATCGGCCGATCGTCTCGTTTCTATGAAACGGTCTTCGACGGTCGCATTCTCAGCGGAGGCGACAGCAGCGGTGCGCCCGGCTACATTCAAATCGCCAATACCTGGCTCATTGTCAACGTCGGCGGCGGGCCCACCCCAGACAAGCCCTCCGTAACCCTCACCGTCCTCGCCGACCAGAATAAGATCAGCAGCTTTATGAATATCCGCGTTGCGGATATTCAAGCGTGCTATCAATTATGGAAAAGTCGCGGAGCAGAATTCATCACCGAGCCGAAGGACAAGTATGGCGAGACGCGCTGCTACATCCGCGATCCTGACGGTTATATTATCGAGGTCGGACAAAGCAAGCCGGAATTCACCTACGGTTAGTGCACCAGATTGCCGAACGGGGGCGAATGGTTTTGCCTAAAAACCCCGCCTAAGGCCTCTGTTTTTTTGCAGGTTGCCATCACCAATACCCGGTTATATTCAACTAGGGCTGGCTCGGGCAATAATTCCCAATCTGAGGCACCGTGGCAACTAGCGTCTATCGCTTGTCCTTGGTGGGTAAATCCTGAAAAGGTCCTTACGTGCTGGTTCAGCCGGAAATGGAGAGCGGGCGCTTTCCGTTAGTGAGTAATGCGCCTTTTCGGGCAAGGTCATTGTAGCCCCACATGTCCATTGGTCTCAATTTCCGGATTGCCCGTAATCCGGACACGAACGTAATCTGTGAGCGTCCGATGTGTACTTCGTAGAAAAACGGCTAGATTTGGCTTAATCGCATCGGAATGCTAGCAATCATCTGCGGCGAAGCACGAGAGGAAACACATGGTCACGCGTCAGAGGTGCCAGCTGGAGATTGCCTCTTTTACAGGGCTCAATCCAGGTAACCTCCTCTATTTCCGCTCCCGCCCTTATCTCACCGCTGATTGTTGTCCAAAAGAGGGTGGCCTGAACAACTCGCATCGGTTCGTTCGCTGCTCGTGCGGAATAGACACCCAAGAACTGTGCATCGACAACTGTGCACCCTAGTTCCTCCTCCAGTTCGCGCACAAGCGCTTCTGGTGCGGTTTCCCCGTCCTGCATGTTCCCGCCCGGTTGCATGAAATAAAGTGTGCCGCGTTTCCTCACCAACAAAATCCGGCCGTCTTGATCGCTAATCACAGGCGCCGCTATCCGAATCGGAGTAGGCAGAGCAGCGCGACCTTGCTGGCTTGCATTCATTTACGGCCGAACTCCTGGACTGCTTTGACTCGCCCACTTGCGGGCAGGCGGCTCATATTCGCGGAAGCGGGCAAATATTCTGTCAGGCTCAGTCTCGATGGCAAGCATCCTGGCGAAAGGTACCGCCAGAAACCCTTCGGCAACCATGCGCTCAATCATGGTGACCATGGGATCAAAATAGCCATTCACATTCAGGAACGCGCAAGGCTTTGCATGTATCCCTAACTGCGACCATGTCCATTGCTCAAGTATTTCTTCCAGCGTCCCAACACCGCCGGGAAGAGCAATGAAGGCATCTGCGAGGCTTGCCATGAGGTCCTTGCGTTCATGCATGTTCTCTACTATTCGCAAGTCGCTTACCCCCGCATGAGCAATTTCGCGCTCGAAGAGGGCGCGTGGCATAACCCCAGTCACTCGTCCTCCAGCAGATAGAACTGTATCAGCAAGCACGCCCATGAGCCCCACTCTCCCACCACCGTAGACGAGGTGCCAGCCTGCGCTAACAAGAGCATGTCCGGTCACGCGAGCTGCTTCTTCATAAACCGGGTTTCCGCCTGAACTGGACCCACAAAATACACACACGGAATTCATTGAGGTTGTCTCTATCCTACACATCCGCCCAGTAGCATCGTATCTCTCCTCTGGCGTTGAAATGAGTTGTTGGTGAGTGGCCGGCTAACCGGAAGTAACCCGTCTTCATCCGTCACGCGGCCTGCTGGCGACGAATCTGCCCCTGTTTCCGCGCCGCCTCCAGTTTCGTTGACCATCGCTACATCGGTCTTGTCACTGTCCACTGGTCTCAACTTCCGGATTGCCCGTGATCCGACCGGAGCCGGGGACGAGAAACCGCGACTTCGCGACGTCGTCCTCTCCACTGGAATTGCCTCAATGAGAGTTACGGGGACTACTGCATTCAGGGCAATTCAGGGGTATGCCGCTCAGCGCGCTATTGAGCACGCTGCGAATTGCGTCGGCAACAAGATTCGGTTCATCGAGGTGAATCATATGGTTGCTCTTCTGAGCTACGATCAGGACGCTATCGCTCGAGAGCGCAGCCAAACGCTTCTGCCCCTCCCTCCAACCGTTCTCGACCACCGCGAACGGGCCCGGAAAGGGCTGGCCATGAGTGACCACAACTAGAGGGAGATTTCCCAATAGGCCAAGACCGCTTGGCTCCTTGAGTGACCGGTTTGCTCGCCGCAAGGAGGCTAAATCGTCAGCTGCGGCCGCGAACTCCTGAGGGCGCTCGAAGAGCACGCCACGCAACTTCGGAAACAAGGCTCGCAGCAAACGTGGCAGCCCAAAATATGCAATAGACCTCATCACCCGGCACATAACACTCAGCCGGGAATAGAACTTGAGGACATCTGGCTGAAGAATCGTACCCTCTTCGGCGGCATCGACAAGGACGAGTCCCGCTACCTGATTCGGGTAACGATGGGCGAACCAACGCACGATGACCCCGCCATAGGAGTGTCCCACCAGAATGTAGGGCTCCGGCACCGCGGCGTTGACCAGCAGAGCACGCAGGTCCTCTACTCGCTCCTCAATAGTCCGCGATGACAACACCGGATCACTCCAGCCGTAGCCGGCGCGATCATAAGTGCAGACACGGGCAAATGTTGCGACAGTATCCTGCATTGGCCGCCAAAGTTCTGCCGGCTCGCCAGCACCTGGCTCGATAACCACGGCCGGGGTGCCATCGCCCTTACAGAGCATGTGAAGTTTGCGTTCTCCGATGGCCACCAATCGACCGGGTGGGGGTTGCGCTTATCCTTAGCTTCGCCGATTCGCTCGTAGATGTAGCCGCCCGCCATCAAAAGAAAAGCGCATGAGACCGCAATTGTGAGTTGCCAGTGGGCCATTGAGTCCATATAATTATACATCGCTGTATAAAATACAAGCATGTATTTTCTGGAGCTAATGGCTAGACGGTCGAAAGCGGCAGCGGCGGGTCCTTCTTCGGGTGGCAAGCGCGCACGCACGCGAGCAAGGCTCATTGCTGCGGCGGCGGAGGTAATTGGTGAAAAAGGTTACGATCGAGCATCGCTCGAGCTTATCGCTACCCGCGCCGGGATGACCCGCGGCGCGATATGCGGCAATTTCAATAGCAAAGAAGATATCTTTCTCGCGGTGATTGAATCCCGCTGGAAGCCGATTCTCCCGCCGATGAAACCGGGGACGAGCCTCAGAGAGCAGATGCGGATTCTAGGAAAGACCGTTGCTGCGGAGGCGCTCGCCCGGCGAAGCCAAGCAGTAGCAGCGACGGCTTTTCAGCTTTATACGCTGACACACAAGCCGATGCGGGCCCGCATCACGAAGCAGAACGCGGCAATCTATCGGCGGATGGCCGCGGAACTCGTCAAGTTCGTGCCAGCGAAGGCGCTGCCCATGCCGCCCAAGCAATTTGTAAGGGTACTGGATGCGATGGTCACAGGCTTGCTCTTCACTTATTTTCAGACACCAGAGTTAATCACCGAGGAAATCATTATTGCAGCGTTCGAAGCTTTGGCGTGACACCTGCGAAAGCAGTTAGTTGCCAAACGGCGTTCCTAGGTGGATTCAACCCTGCGGGACGACCACAGTTCTGAGAGGATGGTCGGCTCACCGGAAGTAACCCGTCTTCATCCGTCACGCGGCCTGCTGGCGACGAATCTGCCGCTGTTTCCGCGCCGCCTCCAGTTTCGTTGACCGTCGCTACTTTCCTACGACCTTGCTACCGATTCCGGTCGCGTGACGTTAGTGCTTTTCATGCGCAAACAGAAACTTGAGACCGCCGAATGGCGCATCACCTGAGAGCGTTACCCATGTCCTTGTTCACCGCGTCCCGTACGCCGTGAAAATATAGTCCTTCTTCGACACAATCGTATGGCACTTGAAGCCGCAATCGACTACGCCGGTCGCATCGGCCTTGAACTCGTTGGATGCGGGGTTATAGTCAAACACGGCGTACGCCCATCCTTTCGTGGCCGGGAATCGCTTCGTATCTTTCTCAATCAGAAAAACGTCTTGCAGGCTTTCCGGTATTCTCACAGAAAAGGGCGCCTCCGTGCTCTCTTTCGGTTTCCACTCGATTTTTGCGATCTTGGACCCGTCGGGGAATGGTTTGCCGTTGCCGGGAATGCCTGCACGGTATGCGTCTATCATCGTGGGGTTGGCCACCATCGCCTTCAGCAGGTTATCGGTTTGGCTAACCGCTACAACCTGCCAGTTTTCATAACCCCTGAAATCGGAGAACGCGAGCCCATTCGGCACTTGCAGAGTGTACTTGTCTTGCTGGGCCCGCAAGGCGATACCAACCGAGCAAAGCAGCGCTACCCCAACGATCGCAGCGACCCGCATGATCTTCCCGTGCTTAATTTTGCTTCCTCCTTGGTTTCTGCGCGACCTTTGATCACCTCAATAACTTGCCGGCGACCCAGTAATCGATGCTGAACTTTCCCGCGCCGGAGCAGATCAGCCAGATAAAGAACAGCACGTACAGGACTTCCGGAAGGTACAGGAAATCGTCGAGCCGGTTCAGAGGTGAAAGTCCTTTTGGCAGGGTGGCAAGCGCGCTGGTCAGGGTGGCGACGGTCATGTCGACCAATAAAGCTGCGCAAGCCAGGCTCGAAAGCAACCCTACCGCCAATAAGGATCCGCACACGAACTCCACACCCGAAACGAAATACGCCGTCAACTGAGGAAACGGAGCTTTGGCCTTTACCAGCGTGTCGTAAACAGGTTTCGTGCCGCCGGCGACAAACAATTTGTTTGCGCCGGAAATCGCAAAGAACACCCCGATCGCAATCCGTACCAGCAGGAGGGCATATTGTTCCAAATCACTGCTGCCCAGCAGCGCAAACTGCGCCAACCGCTTCCAATCCATCTCAAATCCCTCCATCGGAAAATGTGCAACGATACGTCGGTTTCCAGGTAGTGGGCCGGTTTAGGGCAAGCGTCCGTCCATCTCCAGTCTTTCAGGGTTAAATCTGGGCAGATTTTTTTATCGCTGTTTCAAGTAACGAAGCCCCACACATCCCGATTTGAAAATCTTCGTCTCGGCAAGTTTTAATGGGAATCTCTCCTGCAAGCGAATACCTTCTAACAGACGTCTCCCTTCTCCTGCAACTATCGGCTGCACCATAAAACGATATTCATCCACTAGGCCAAGCTCAATAAGTTGCGAAGGAATATCTACACCGCCGGTTAAAATATTCTTGCCTTCTTCTTGTTTCAATTTAACTATTTCGTCCCCGGGCTTCGTCCGCACAATCCTCGTATTTTTTCCTTCCGCGCTCTCTAATGATTTTGAAAAAACAATTTTGTTGATGGAGTCGAATTTTCGGGCGAATTCCTTATCTGCTTTTGTCGCAGACGGGTCTTTTGCGACATCCGGCCGATAAGGCACCATCAATTGATAGGTTTTGCGACCAAAGGCGAGCAGGTCGACATCCCCCATGAGCCGCGTATGATATTCAAGTAGTTCTTCATCGGCGGTCGTTACGGTGTGGTCGCAGCAACCATCCAGGCTGATGTTGATTGCGAAGACTACATTTCTCATTCGATTGTTCCCGGGTTTTTTGACTTTGTTACGTGTTGTCCATCCGTTCCACCAATTGCGCCCGCCATGCCGGTGCCGGGAATGGATCCGCAAAGTACTGTGTTTCCCGCCAGACCTTGTCGCCCCTGAACTCCATTACGCTCACGGTGTAGGACGGCTTGCCGTCATAACTCAGGATGAATTCGGTGACCCACAGATCGCCGCTGCCAATGATTCGCCGGATAGTAAAACGCTTTTTGTTCGGTTGAATGCCGCGCTGCTTCTGTATGTTGATCCGGCCGCGGGTTAGCTCGCCCGACTGTGGATATTCCAGCACCGCGTCATCGGTATAGATGAGGTCCTCCGTATCGGCATCGTTGGCATCGGAGGCGGCCCAATGCTGATCCAATGCCGCGCGTATCTCTTGGTCTCGCCCTCCAGAATCTTGCCCGCTCTTCTGTGCATCGTTCATCTTGAGCCTTCCATCCGACACAATCGGAATGCTTTCGCGCAACCGCACTGTTACGGCTCGTCAACTCGCGCAGACTACTCCCGCGAGTTGTTGTTTCGCGGATCGTTTCGCGTTCAGGTATTCCAGTCCCAGCGGGCCCATCGCCGTCACTTGCGTCACGTACTCGCCCGATTTCGCCCAGTGGAAATGGGGCGTGTTGCCAGGGAGAATCACCACCGCGCCGGGCGGAAAAGCCTCCAGCTTACCGGCGTCGAATTCCTCGCCCAGTCCGATATAAAAGACGCCCGAAATCACGGTATACACTCGATCCTCTGGGTGCCGGTGTGGCATGAGCTTCTCGCCGTGCGGCGCTTTCACCCTGATCGTGTACGGCGCTGCCTCCGCCGGGTTACCCACCACCACCGCCAGCCGCACCGCGGGTGGGAATGCCGGGAACGCTTTCCACTCGATATCTTCGGACAGGATCGATTTGAAAACCGATTCCCCCGGTTGATGAGGCCGCACTTCGCCTTGTTGCGCGCGCTGTACGCCGCCGCCTTCCTGAGACATACCACCCTCCTTCGACCTTCGCGACCTTCGATAGTGAAACTATAACCAGACGGAATTCCGAAACATGTGCGCCAGGCTTGCTGGAATACCTGCGACGCTCAAGCTCAAAGTCCGCGCGCTATTCTGCCAAGCCTCACCGAACAAATAACGGTGACGTCCGGCGCTGCCCTACTGCGCGATTTGGCCCAGATAGTATCCCAGCCGATTTTCTACGTCTCCCGGCTTGTGGAAACCGCGCGCCATCAGCGCCTTGATCCCTTCCTGCGCAGCGGGTCGCCCCAGTGAAGCGATGCACGCATCCCACCCGGCGCCCAGTTCCACGTCTGGCGGCAGGCTGGTGTTTACCAGTCGCTTGGTGTTGGCGATCGCCCACTTGTCGAACTTCGCGATCCGGGTCGCCAGCGCCTCCACGTACGCATCCAGCTCGCCGTCGGGCAACGCGCGATTAATGTAGCCGTAGGCCTCCGCCTGTTCCGCCCGGATGTCCTCCGAACTCAAGAGCACCTCAAGCGCGCGGTTTCGGCCGATCAGATGGGGCAGCCGGGCCATCGGTCCTCCGCCCGCCACCATCCCCACGCCTACCTCCCACTGCGAAATAATGGCCTTTTCGCGGCTCGCGAAACTCATGTCGCACGCCAGAGTGATCTCACTGCCGTTGCCCGTCGCCCGCCCGCGGATCAGCGCGATGGAGGCCACCGGCACGCGCGTCAGGCGCGCCAGAAAGTCCGGCCACGGCGGCAATCCCGTGGGGCCGCCCGCCATCCCGGTCAAGTCTTCGAGCTTGCCCGTAAAATCGGAGTGATTCAGAAAGTAGTCGTCCACCGCGCTGTCGAACACCACCACCCTCAAATGCTCGTCGCCCTCGATCGCCTGGATCACTTCCTGGAACTCCCGAACCATTTCGGGGCCCATCACATTAATCGGCGGGTTGTCGATGGTCACACGCCAATAGGCGGGCGACCGCCGGGTCACGCGAAGCTGTGCGGGTTTCGGAGCCGTATTCACACTTGTCATAAAATTCTCCTCCGTATTTTTTAGTCCCGGAAATCGGTTAATGGCCCAACATGCCCTCGAAATCTGTACTCCCTTCTCATTTCGCCTTCTCGAAATCCGCGTTTCATTTTCATTGATTCACCACGTTCGCTGGCGCCGCGTCATTCTGCAGGACGCCTTCAGCGGCCCAAAAAATCTCCCTTCGCCTGCTCGGGCCGGGAATGGAACGAATCGCTCCCTCGCAATCCGCGCCATTCGTTCCTGACCCAATCTCTCCAATCTCTGCGTCTCCGCGGAGCCACACTGCTTCCTCCGCTATCACCCCGCGTGCTGGTGAATCGCTGCCGCGCCTGCCTTGCTCACAATCTCGTCCTGGGAATCCGCGCCTCCGGAAACCCCGATTGCGCCGATGATCGCGCCATTCTCGATCAGCGGAATACCTCCGCGCGACGCAATGATTCCATCGAACGCCAGCAGATAGTTCAGATGCATCAGGTTGATAGCGTCCTCGAACACCTTGGTTTCGCGACGGAACGTTGCCGCCGCTCGCGCCTTGTGCTCCGCAATCTGAATCGACGCAAGCATCGCCCCGTCCATCCGCTGGAAGGCCACCAGATTTCCCCCGGGGTCCACCACCGCGACGTTCATTTTCCAGTCTCGCTTCTTCGACTCCGCCACCGCCGCATCAATGCCCGCCAGCGCGCGCTCGAGTGATATCGCCGGGCCGTACGGAACGTCAAAAGGAATTTTGTCCGGCACAAAATCAAGGGGATTGGCGTCCGTGGCCTGCGGCGCTCGACTCGCTCCCGCTGCGCCACCTGGTTTCTCCGCTGACATAAGTCCTCCTGTGGTTTCCAAGCCCTGCGGCGCTCGGCTCGCTCCTGCCGCGCCACCTGTTTTCTCCGCTGGCATACGTCCTCCTGTGGTTTCCGTGGCCTGCGGCGCCCGACTCACTCCTGCCGCGCCACCTGTTTTCTCCGCCAGCATAACGTCCTCCTGGCGTAAGCGCGCAACAGATCGCGATCGTTCCTGAATCGCAACTCACTGCGGCGCCCGTTGCAGAATTAAGCAGAAATTACGCCGCACCGCGAAACTCGTGCTCGCGGTAGTTGCGATGCGAAATTCTTGCTCGCAGTAGTTGCGACAGCGAAACCGTTGTTCGCAGTAGTTGCGGCGCGAAACCGTTGCTCGCAGTAATTGCGGCGCGAACCTCTTGCTCGCGGTAGTTGCGACGCGAAACTCGTGCTCGCAGTAATTATTTTCTTCCGCCAAAACGATTGAGACTGACCCGGTTGACAAGATTTGTGCCGAATTGAAGCAAACGGTTGCTTAAAAACAGCTATTGAGCAGCGATATGGAAGTTGAACACCGCCATTCTGTGCCGATCACGCTTCCAGTTAACAGAAATTTGAAATCGCGGGAAAGTTTCTGTGGAAAACCAGGGTTCGTTAGCCAAGCACCACTATCCCGGCAAAAATAACCCCGGAATCGTTTCAACGCCCCCGAAATTCCCCCTCCGCTCATCCAAACTCGCACTTTTTCCGTCCACATTGCGCGCCATGCCAGGGAATCGCAAATTCCAATGAGCTTCCTCGCGTTCTGCAATCGGTGTCCTGACGAAGAGTTCGGGGCCAGAACAATCCGTCTTCAAGAAGGTCTGACCCCGAATCTGACGAGCCAGCGGAGACACAGGTATCCGCTTACTTCATTGTTGCTATTGGCACCGCCCGTGTTGTATGCGCCTCCTCGACTCCTTTGGTTCGACGTATGGGTGCAGGCTCATAAATAAAGGCCTGACCCAGTTCGGCCAACCTGAGCGATCGAACCACCCGCTGATTTCCTTCAGAGGCGATGAGCAGCGCACTTCCACCCTGGGCCGCGCCGACCGCCGCTGCAGACACCATCGCCAGATCCTTGCCGCTTTTCGCGTCTTGGATCACCGCGAATGCACGCGTTCCGACATCCTCAAATCTGAGCAGATAGTCACCGGCTGGAATCACTGCCTGGCCTCAACGTACTGCGAAGGTCAGAGTGAATTTGCCCCGGTAAATTGGAGCCGCCTGGGCAACACCGGCCCAAAGAAGCGAGGCCAGTAGGGCAAGCGTCAAGAGGTGAACTGTTGAAGAGCTTTTCTCAAGTTTCATCGTAATTCTCCTTACCGAAGATTTGGCGCCTTACCGGCTACCATCGGCGCCGGGTCGCGCCTTGCCCGCCGACTCTGACGCGAGGCTTGAGTTCAAGCAATGGAAGGGAGCTGTTACGTGCGAGAGACGCGGCTAACATTGAAACGCATTGAGCTATGGCGAGTTACGGGATCGGATATCAGGAAGACGTTGCAGTCGGTGCTGGCGCTCGAGAGGTGTTACAATCCCGGAATCGTTACCTCGTCGTGCAACCCTCCACTTCACGTTCGCCAGCCTTCCATTTTGGCGTCTTCGAGCTTGATCCGCGAACAGGGGAACTCCGTAAAAAGGGGATGAAAATCAAGCTGCAGGGGCAGCCGGTGGAGATCCCGTCATGCTGCTGCGGCGTCCAGGCGAAGTCGTTGCTCGAGAAGAATTACAGAAAAAGCTCTGGCCGGCCGACACCTTCGTCGACTTCGAGCAGGGCCTCAACTAATGCCATGAAGAGGCTGCGGGCAGCGTTGGACGATCTCTTACCTACGGGTAATCACTCAGAGTTCCACGCAACGCTATGCCGATCAATCCTCCGATCTGCGCGTGGTAGGCAAGGAACTGGGCGCGCGCTATGTGATGACCGGCAATCTTCGACAAGTGGGTGCGCGGCTCCGTGTCGCGGTGCAACTGGTGGACGCTACGACCGGCGCGCAACTGTGGTCGGAAACGTACGAGCGGCCATTTAGCGCCGAGGCGATCTTCGACCTGCAAGATGAACTGGTGCCGCGCATTGTCTCTACCGCTGCCGACATGCATGGCGTTCTGCCGCGCAGCATGAGCGCAGCTGTGCGGTTCCGGGCCGTGGAACGGTTGACTCCTTACGAAGCGCTGTTGCGCGGGTTCGGGCACAGCGTGACGTTCTCTCCTGACGACATCGTCGAAGTGCAAAGCTGTCTGGACCGCGCTCTGCAACAGTCACCCGGTAATGCCGACTACCTGGCAATGTTGGCTATCGTTCAGGCTGACGCATATGGATTTATCGATCAGGTGCCGGCGGATAACCTCGAAGGAGCGCTCCGAGCGGCACACGCAGCGGTGGAAGCGTCACCGACCAATGCATTGGCTTATCACGCTCTGGCGAAGGTGTTGTTCTCAAGAAGAATATCCCGGCCTTTCGTGCCGCGGCGGAACGAGCGATTTCCCTGAATCCAATGGATGGAGCCACGGTCGCATATATAGGCATACTGATGGCCTTCGCCGGCGATTGGGAGCGAGGGGGTGTGCTGACAGAAAAAGGAATGCAGTTGAATGCCAACCATCCGGGATGGCACGGCATGACTGCCTGGCACGACGCCTACCGCAGAAAGGACTACCCGAAAGCACTGGAACTGGCACTGAAGCTCAATGCGCCAAAGAATCCCGGGGTTCAGCGCTCGCTGACGGTCAGCTACGCGCAACCGGGCACGAGTGCCGAAGCACACGGTTCGCTTCGCGACCTGCTGGCTCTCGTTCCCAACTATGCGCAAGTCGCGCGCGAAATGCATAGCAGATGGCTCGAACCGGACTTGGTCGAGCACATGATAGAAGGCTTGCGCAAGGCAGGTCTCACCGACGCGTATTAACGGCGCAGCAGTTTCCGGACACCGCTGAAAACGCTATCGTCGACCCCATGCCAAACATGAACCAATTGGCCTCGAACCTTCATCCCGGTGAACTTGTTCAGGTGAAGACTGCCGACGAGATCCTCCAGACCCTCGATGCAGATGGGACGTCAGATCATTTGCCATTCATGCCCGAAATGGTCGACTTATACGGCAAGACTTTTCGTGTCGTTAAACGAGCAGTGAAAACCTGTGCCTTCGGGGCTGCTTCCACCATGGTGGGCTTCAATTCGGACGACGTCGTCATTTTGGATACCATACGCTGCTCTGGCGCCGACCACGATGGATGTCAAAAGGCATGCAGATTATTCTGGCGTGAAGCATGGCTTCGCAGAATCGGAGTTGCCGCTGACACCCAATCAATGGGCGATTCAAGGGCTGGTGAGCAGCTTCGCGCCCGCCTCAAAACCAAGAGTGGCCCCCTGAGATACTTCTGCCAGGCGAGCGAATTGCTGAAGGCTGCGCACGAGCTGTCGCGCAAAGAACGATTCGTAAAATGCATTAATGAGATACGCACGGGTAACTGCAGCCCCGCGCAAATGGCGAAACGCATCGCGATATGGCTGTTCTGGAGAATTCGCAGAGCCTTCCTGGGCGCCTACGGGCGAAGTACGAAGACAGCCACCCCCGTTGAAAGGCTGGGGCTGAAGCCCGGAGAATTAGTGCAAGTCAAATCAATGGAGGGCATCAGGGCAACATTGAATGAAACAGCTCATAACCGTGGCCTATGGTTTTCTCCAGACCAACGTCGGCTATGCGGTCAGCAACGTCGCGTCGTAAAGCGGATCGATAAGCTCATTGTGGATGGCACAGGACAAATGCGACAACTCGACAACACTGTGTACTTGGAAGGCTCGATGTGCAGCTGCTCTCATGTAGCCTTTGGCGGGTGTCCGCGCGACGAATTCGTATACTGGCGGGAAGCTTGGCTGTACCGGCCGAACAGCACCAGCTAACAATTGTATTAGTCCGGACGAATCGCCGCATGTCTTAGGTTGACTGCCCACTGAGGTACTAATTTTCCGAATGTATGGAGCGCCTATCGTGATTCGCACGAGATACTTGACGTGGACTCCTTTATTCGAGGTATTTCAGGACATACACACAAAGAATGTAAAAACGGTGGCAAGCGCTGCTGTTTCTCATTTAAAGCCTGCGCGATAACAAGCATCTAGACGAACGGGCGGAAATCGCTCGCAGGCTCGATCCATCAACGGTAATCACAGCGCGTCGACGTTGGCAGAATGGCAAACAGCTTATGCCGAGTAACGGTAAAGTTTGATATAATCTCGCTGATCCCCGTCCAGAAAGCTTTCAGGTTCATTCCATACCTAAAAACCAGTCACGCAATTCACGCGCGCCATACCGGCAAAACTCGTTTTAATATCTTGCCGGGATTTGTCCGCGGCACTTCTGGCTTCTCGACAATCCCGGTGCGCTCACCGTGCTAACTGTTTGCCATCCTACACAAGTTGCTAACAGCACGGTGATAACACGGACGATACAAATACAGGATTTCCCGTATAGCGAAATATTTGCTCTCCCGCGAATATCTTTCTGGGGAAACTAGGCGCAGGCCGGGAATCCTTATTATAAAAATACTAAGGGCTGGGCCCATCCTGCGCCTCTTTCTCCACCAAGATTTCAGCCTCATAAAGTTTCCCCTTCCATCGGAGCCTGCGGACCCTCGTAAGGCTCCTTTTTATTTTCAGGGCTGTCGTGTTCATAAACGAAACTCTGGTAACCAGCCGGCTGCGCGAGACCTGCCATGCGATCTGCAAAGGGCCGCAACCTGTCAGGCGCAACGATTTCCACAGCATCGGTAATTCACCCGATTGGCCGCCCTCCCGCAACCGCGTCTACTAACGGAGAGTCGGCGGAAGGTTCGCCTCTATGAAGACGAGAACCAGACCGCCCGGCGAGAAAAGGAGATTCGCAATGAAAAAGTTTCTATGTTTGCTGGCGCTGTTAGTAGCCGTGACCTTCATGCCCTCAAGTCTAAAAGCGCAAGACAGCGGCAATAGTGGCGGAGGCCAGGACAACTCCGCAAACGCTGCATCCAGCACCACGGTAACTGGATGTTTGAAATCTGGAAAACAGGCGGGCCATTACATGCTGATGGCCGCGGACGGCACCACCTATCATCTGCGCAGCCGCCAGGTGAAACTCGAAGAACACGTAGGCCACACGGTGGAAGTGACCGGTAGAATACCGCAAGGTCATGGCAATGCCCCGGGCGCGCAGTCACCCTCCGCCAGCTCGTCTGCCAAATCCTCTAACAACGATTCGGAGTCAACCACCACCCCCGAAGGCCAGAACGGACTCAGTGGAGCGAACGGCTCGACCGGCGCCCAGAATGGACAAGGCGGACACAGCGGTCACATGCTGATCGTCACGTCGGTGAAAATGGTTAGCGACACCTGTAAGTCACAGTAACTGGAATTTCTGTAATCAACCCCGCGAGTATCACGGCATTCGGACGCAACAGCGTCCGGATGCCGGCTCTCAGCCCGGTTGCCGCAACACCGTTCAACTCCGTAACGTTGGGGATTACGCCGGCAGCTTTTCAGTGGGGGGATAGTGATGCTGCTGACGGCCGACTTCGCCGTCATACTTCTTCGATGTCTTGAATAATTCATAGCGACCGTCGCCCGCGTAATACTTCACGCGTTCGCGCAACGCGTCCATATCCGCCGCGGACATCGGCTGGAATCCGCGCGCCACTTCTAAATTCTGCTCCAGCACGCCAACCGATTCCATTCCGCTAATCGTCACCGAAACCGGCAGGCTCATCGCATAGCGCAGACCTTCCTGCGCCGTCGCCGCGCCGTGCGTCACCATCTCGCCGGATCCGCCCAGACTCTTCATACCCAAAACTCCCAACCCTTGTTTCTGCGCCTCGGGCAAAACCTGCGCTTGAAAGCTGCGAAAGGACGCGTCGAACGCATTCAGCGGCATCTGCACCGTATCGAAGGGGAATCCCTGCGACAGCATCCTCAAATGAATCGCCGGATCCTTGTGCCCCGTGAAGCCCACGAAGCGCACTTTGCCCTGCTGCTTCGCGGCCAGCAAAGCCTCCGCGGCGCCATTAGGCCGGAAAATTAAATCCGGATCGTTGTAATAAATCACTTCGTGAATCTGCCACAGGTCCAGATGATCGGTCTGCAAACGCCGCAAGGATTCCTCCAGCATTTGCATGGCGACGTTCTTGTCACGGCCGTGCGTGCACACCTTGGTCATCACGAACGCGCGATCCCGTTTGCCTTTCAGCGCGATTCCCAGCCGCTCTTCGCTCTCGCCATCGTGGTAATCCCAGGCGTTGTCAAAGAAGTTGATTCCCGCATCCAGCGCGCGCGCAACGATTTCGTTCGATTCCTGCTGGTCCTTCGCCGAGCCCAGATGATATCCGCCGACGCCCAGAGCCGAAACCTGTGCGCCGGTCTTACCCAGCGGCCGCTTCGGAACTGGATCTGCCGTCCCCGTTTGTGCGCCGCCAGCGCCGCTCGCGCTAGTCTCCGATCCGCGGCCCATGGCAATTGCAAAAGCCGAAGGAACCATCGCCGACGCCGTCACAGCAGCCGCGCCCTGCACGAAAGTCCGCCTGGATATTGCATTGTCGTTATCCTCTGTCATCTCGCTTCCACCTGTGGGCCTGGAATTTTTATAATTTGCGTTTACTTGGAAATCGACGGCCACGGATGGCCAGTGTTGTCCGCCGCTTTGACCATCTCCTTCACTTCCGCAGATTCCATATCGAGAGGATAGCCGTGCGCCAGCCGCGCCTCGGGGTTATCAAATTTTATGGAACTCTTGTATAGCTCGAAACGCCCGTCCGCAGAGACCGGCTTCACCTGATCGCGGATGGTCTGCATATCCGATGCACTCAGCGGCCGGAAGCCCTGCGCGATTCGCAAATTCTGTTGCAGGATTTCCTGGGTTTCCATTCCGGTGATCGTTACCGTCACCGGCAGGCTCATTGCGTAGCGCAAGGCCTGCTCCGCGGTAATCGCGCCATTGATGATCGGCTCCCCGTGTCCATTGATTGGTTTCATCCCCAGAGCCGCGATGCCGCGCCGATTCAGTTCCGGCAAAACCTGGGTTTCAAAGCTGCGAAAATTCGCGTCGAACGCGTTCAAGGGCATCTGCACGGCGTCAAAAGGGAAGCCGGTGTCCAACATTTTCAGATGAATGCTCGGGTCTTTGTGTCCCGTGAAGCCTACAAACCGTACTTTCCCTTGTTCCTTCGCCTTTCGCAGCGCTTCGGCCGCGCCGCCCGGGCGAATGAAAAGTTCCGGGTCGTTATCAAAAGTAACGCCGTGGATCTGCCACAAATCCAAATGATCGGTCTGCAGCCGGTTCAACGATTGATCGAGCATGCGCATCGCGAGGTCGGCGTCGCGCCCGTGTGTACAGACTTTAGTCATCAGGAACACACCGTCGCGGCGCCCCTTCAGGCCTTTGCCAAGCCAGTCTTCGCTCTTGCCGCGATGATATTCCCAGCAGTTGTCGAAGAAAGTGACGCCGCCATTAACCGCCTCCTGCACCAGCCGGATCGCGGTTTTCTCGTCTTGGGCGTCGCCCAGATGATGGCCGCCCATGCCCAGCGCGGACACCTTCACATCGTCGTGGCTTCCAAAACTGCGCAAGGGAATCGCACCCAAGGGGGGCGATCCGGCAGCCTCAGCCTGCGGACGGCCGGCAGCGGAGGTCTTCGCGGGGCGTATAACAGGATTGTTAGGCATTCAGATCACCGGAAGTCATGGTGGCGGCAGACAGCGCACGCTCGCAATACATAGAAGCGTGTAATTGTGACGCGCGTTAGCCGCTTGCATCCATTACCGGTGCCCAATATCGCAGCTCTCACCACGAATTCGACGCCGCTCTAAACCTTGCCCGGCCGAACGCGCTACAATCGGCGGCGCGCGACGATCCGGCGCGTTAACAAATCCGAACATCCCGCACAGGAGACATGCGTATGAAACAACTCTGGCCGAAACTCGTGGTTGTGGCTCTTGCCCTTCTCGGAGTGGGCTCCGCGAAAATAAATTCAACCGCGGGAGGACCTCCGAACGGGAATAAATCGCAACTCGACTCCGATGCGCAATGCGTCTCCGCGGTCCCGCGCTCGTGGGGCCTGTATCGTGGCGGATCCTCGCAATCGGGGTTGGCATTTGAAGCCAGCGATGGGACTCTGCGCTTTATCACCAATCTTCCGTGCGGTGCGGTTCCGGTGATCGCTCTGGAAGTGCGCAGGACGGCTTCCGGCTCGGGTAATCCGATGGAATAAATGCAAAACAGCCAGTGGACATACGGGCGCGCCAAGGTCTACATTGGATTTCTGCTGTGAGAACCTCAGCCTACCGGGAGGTAAGACATGCCATACGATTCGCATCAAAGAGCCGCTGAATTCCATGAACAGGCCGCGCACGCACACCGCTCGGCCGCCGTGCATCACGGCAAGGAAGATCATCTGACCGGCAACGAACATTCGAAACAGGCCATGGAGCACGCCAGACGCGCTCACGAGGCTTCGCAACAGGCTTTCCAGGAATCGATGGCTGCTTCCAAAAGCGCAAAGAAATAGCTGCTACAAAATAAAACGGCGGCCGCTGGGACCGCCGTGGCAAATTTTATTGCCGTGGGTTTGAGGACCGGAACTTATGCCGGTCTGATGATTCCGCTATTTGGATGCGGTCGACCCGCCTGCTCCGCCGGCGCCCCGGCAAGTTCGCTCGTGCTCGCGCAGTTCTTTCGACGATCCAAATGCTCTACCGCACTTATGACATCTATTCTGTTCGGCCATGGTTACTCCCGTTGTCTGCTTGCAAATTTATGGGCGATTTCACCGCCGCCCACCAGAACAGTGTGGTAATTCAGAGAGCAGCGGGCAATCGGTGGAAACTTGTATATTTATAAAGGGATGAACCTGGCGTTCGGGTTGCGGTGGGATGCAGCGGACGAAGGGGTGTTCGCTGCCACCGGAAAATCGGCGATCAGCGCGCCCTGGCCCGTCTCTTTGTGCGAACGATGTTGTTCAGTGAGCGAGTGTATTCGGCCAGTCTGGCGGGCACCGCAACGCTGTGGACGAACTGTCCCTCGCGTTGGCACTCGATCAACCCGGCGTCCGAGAGAGTTTTCAAATGGTGGGAAACCGTTGCCGCCGTCACACCCCGCAGCGAGGCGATTTCACCGCAGCTCATTTGCTGTTTTTCTGCAATCGCCTGGAAAATCATCAGCCGTGTTTGATCGGACAGTGCTTTGGAAATGCGCTCGATATCGGCGTGATCCATGAAGGTCCTTCCGGTTCACCACGGCGCAGGGCAAACCGCCGCCGTCCTGCGATTGTCTCACGCGCTGGAATAGTCTGCGACCAAACAGTTAGACACTCATCTAACTGTCGAAGCTCAAAAACAGATTTGGGCATGCCTCGATAACGGCGTCGAGCCGCTCGCGGAAAGCTCGTTCACGGCCTAACGGGAATCGACGCCGCGAGCATCTGGGCCCCCGATAAATTTTACTGCACAAGGAGCAACGGTTATGCACAGACTGGAACGTAAAGTAGCGGTCGTCACCGGTGGTAACAGCGGTATTGGACTGGCCACTGCAAAGCGTCTGAAAGACGAAGGCGCGCGCGTGGCTATCTCCGGACGCAGCCAGAAGACACTGGACGAAGCCGTAAAAACGCTGGGCAAGGATCTGCTCGCGATTCAAGCGGACGTAGCGAATCTGTCTGAAATCGACAAACTCTTCAAAACCGTTAGCGAGAAACTCGGAAAGATCGATGTCCTTTTTGTAAACGCAGGCATAGCGAAATTCGTTCCGCTCGCTTCCGTCACCGAGGAACTGTACGACGAACTCTTCGACATCGACGCCAAAGGCGCCTATTTCACCATTCAGAAAGCGTTGCCTTACCTGAACGATGGCGCGTCCATCATCCTTAATACCAGCGTGGCGGGCCAGAAGGGCGTTGTGAACGGCACCGTGTACGGAGCTACCAAGGCGGCTCTGCGATCTTTTGGACGATCCATTGCAGCGGAACTCGCGGGACGTAAAATCCGGGTAAATGCTGTGGCTCCGGGTCCGATTGAAACGCCGATTTTCGGACGTACGGGACTGCCGAAGGAACAGTCCGATGAATTCGTGAAGTCCCTGGTCGCCCAGATTCCTCTGAAGCGCTTGGGCCAGCCCGAAGAGGTAGCTGCAGCCGTCGCGTTCCTCGCTTCCTCCGATGCTTCGTTTATCACTGGGGTGGAAATCAACGTGGATGGCGGGCTGGGAGAAATCTAAAGCGACGCTTTCGGGCCGCAAAATAAAAATGGGCGGGGTTGCCGCCCATTTCCCGGTGCCTCATCTCCGGCAAAAACTCACGAGATTCTTTGGCTCAGATCCAACGCGCGGACCGAATGCGTTAATTTCCCAATGGAAATCGCGTCCACCTCCACCTCGGCATAAAGTTCCAGGTTCGTCTCGGATATCCCGCCGCTGACCTCGATCAGCGCAAAATCCCAAACCCGCTGTTTGCGCATGGTCACAATAATGGTCCGTGCGTCTTCCGGCAGCATGTTGTCCAACATGATCAGGCAGGGGGGCGCCTTTTTCCTGGCGATGGGACCCAATTCGCTTTGCAAGCGCTTGAACGTGTGCCCCGCCACCAGCGCGGCCTCTTCACCGCGCACTTCCACTTCGATGAAAGCGACGCCGCGCCGCGCTTTCCAGGCTTTGGCCAATGCAATGGGCACAGCCTGTTCTTCGCGGCGCGCCAGCAGCGCAAGATGATTGTTTTTGATTACGATTCCATCGCCCAGTCCCAAACGATGCGTTCCTCCCCCGCCTAGATGGATTGCGCGCTTGTCCATCAGTCCCCACGGGGTTTTCCGGGTGCCCACAATTCTGGTGGCTGAACAACGCCTGCGCGCCCGTTCCTGCAATCGCTGAGTTGCCGTTGCGATTCCACACATGCGTTGCAGCACGTTCAGGCCAACGCGCTCGAAGCTCAGTAACTTTTTATGCCTGCCCTCCGCCCGCACCAGGGTGTCCCCGGTCTGGAACACATCTCCATCCTCTTTTTTCAGCGTCACATGCAATCCGTGATTTCGCAAAATGAACGCGTATTCTTCCAGTCCCGCGGCCACTCCGGTTTCACGGGCAATCACATTGGCTTCTCCCTTGCTGTTCCCGATTCCTAGCGCGGCAACGGTTGCGTCACGCGGCGCAAGATCCGCCTCCAGCAGCGGGTCCACAAAGCTACGCACGAAACGCGCATACTCACGGTTCTCCATCGTCAGCTGCCCGCCGCGGAACAAAGCCTGTTCCAGGCGCTGCTGCCTTTCGATAGGCATTGCGTATTGAAGCCCTGGTCTCAAACGAAATGCGTGAGCGGAGCCGCGATGACCGTAACTCTGATTACCGTAGCCATAACTCACTCCTCCGTAATTTCCAGTCGGATCTAACTTTCGTCCACAACAATACCGGCTCGCTTTGATAATAATCCAAATCCTTACTTTTATGAATCAGTCCATCAAGTTACTTCCATTTCAAAATGAGCCATCGCGTTTCAAGTTCGCGCGCCACTTACTCACGGCCGGATTGCCTGTGCAGGCCTTTGTTTAATGCCGACGCACGTCGGCGAAGGGCTTCGCAGCCCACTGAAAACCGTTCCTTATCAATGTCTACGCCGCCCCAATGAAGGACGCAATTGTTTGACGTCATTTTGAGCGGAGCGGGAAGAACCTCTCATTGACTTTATGATGTCAGGTGTAGCGATCGAAGTCCTGTCGGTTTCCCGGAGTATAATCTCATCGATGCCCACTCAATCTGAAAAAGCGGATCTGTTCCGCCGGCTGCATCACGGGCCCGAAATTCTAATCCTGCCCAACGCCTGGGACTGCGCCAGCGCGCGCATCTTCGAAGAAGCTGGCTTTCCGGCGATGGCCACCACGAGCGCGGGCATCGCGTTCTCATGCGGCTATCCTGACGGCGAGAAAATCCCGCAAGGATTGATGCTCGCAACCGTGAAACGCATCGCAGGCTGCGTTCGTGTCCCGGTCACCGCCGATCTCGAAAGCGGCTATGGCGATCTCGCGACAACCACGTCCGCGCTAATCGATTCCGGCGCCGTCGGTCTGAATCTGGAAGACCTGTCGCACTCCCTGTCAGCTCTCGAGCCCATCGGCAAGCAGGCGGAAAAAATCGACACGGTGCGGCGTGTCGCGAACCAATTCGGCGTTCGCGCGGTCATCAACGCCCGCACCGACGTGTATCTCGCGCAAATCGGCGAACCGGCCTCGCGATTCGATCACGCTTGCGAACGCTTGCGCGCCTACATCGATGCCGGCGCGGATTGCTTATTTCCTCCCGGCCTTACGGATGAAGCCACCATCGGCCGCTTCGTCGAAACTCTGAAATTTCCGCTGAACATTCTGGCCGTTCCCGGATCGCCCACGATTCCACGTCTGCACGCCTTGGGCGTCGCGCGCGTAAGCGTCGGTTCCGGCATCATGCGCGCCACCATCGGTCTCGCTCGCCGGATCGCCGTTGAACTCAAACAGAATGGCGGCCTCGATAAGATGTTCGACGGCACGGTCTCGTTTATTGACGCCAACCGATTGTTCCAGAAATAGCGGCTGGATTTACTGTTCCGCGGCATCCGGCGGCGCGCAAACTCTCAAACCAAGAGCCGTTTTTCGGTAACGCGATTTCCTCGCCAATATACAGCCCCAAATGTATTCGCGCTGCGCGGCCCTCAGGATAGACTAAGGGACTGTGCGTCCATAGAGGCACCGCACGGACGCATGAAAGCATTAGAACCTCGACCCAACCCGCCGTGCCATTTTGCAGAATCATTACCGGGCCCATTTTCTGAATTGGTTTCAAGGACCATGCGTACGCGTGCCGCAAAGCGGGTTTGCGCAAGAGCCGCCTTACGCGGACGATGTCCTGCAGAATCGTGAAATAAATGGGAGGAACGTACATGAAGATCAGCACGTTAATCGGAACCGCCGCTTTATTGCTACTCTTCGGCATCGCCGCACCGGCCTATGCCCAGGATCACCCCGACCAACAGGACTCGGCCAAACCGCCCGACACCAAGCCATCGACACACGACGAAAAACAGGCGGAGCCGCCGAAATCGCCCAACGATCAGCCGCGTCCGGCGGAAAAGGATGCAAGACCGGCCAAAGAGGAAAAGCCCGCCGAAGCTCCGCCAAATGACAAGCCCGCCAAAGCTCCGCAGCAGGATGCCGCGCATCGCGACAACGCGGCGGCGCAACACGGCGGCGCAACACGGCGGAGGTAAGCGCATACCCGACGACAAATTCAAGGCCCACTTCGGCCAGGAACATCATTTCCACGTCGGCCACCCGGTAATGGTCGGAGGCCGCCCGCGGTCCCAATACGGCGGGTATTCATTCTACTTCGTTCAACCGTGGCCTGCGGGCTGGGGCTACGATGACGACGTCTACATCGTTGACGTCAACGGCGTCTATTACCTGGTCGACGTAGCACACCCGGGCGCGCAACTTGAGCTCGAAGTTGTGATGTAACGGGAATTGCATTTGGATCGATAATCGATAGTTCGTGCCGGCACTGCTCGGTGCTGTGCTGGCACGAACAATATCTCCTGCCGTCTCCATTAAGTTAAATGTTGCGTCGCGGTTTTTCCACCCTGGCGCACAGAGCCCGTCGCCGCAGGCTTTGATGCCCTGGCGTCGCCATCCGCACGGCGGCCTTCGCGAAGCCAAGGACTTCTTCCCCCTCGCTTGACTTGCTGACATCTCTCCGCTAATCTCCACGTCGTCCCGCTATGCCATGTGGCCCGTAGCTACGCTACTGCTTCCACCCCTCCAACAACGCACACTCAACTTAAATCCAAGAACAGCCCGCCGAGGAGGTCGGCATCAATGAAAAAAGTGTATGGAATTCTGCTTGTATCGTGTCTTTGTTTCGGAATGGCAAGTGTCGCCGGAGCGCAGGAAAAATCCGGTGGCGTCATGCCGCCGCCCAAGGTTTTGTTGGTGAACCGCGAAGTTTTGAAGCCAGGCAAGTCCGGTATGACCCATGAAAAGAGCGAGAGCGCCTTCGTCAAGGCCATGGTCGCGGCCAATTCGCCGAACCACTATATCGCGCTCGACGCCATCACTGGCCCCAGCCGCTCGCTCTTCCTCTCCGGATATTCTTCTTTCGAAAATTGGGAGAAATCCGTTCTCGCGGACATACACAACCCCACCCTGTCCTCCGCTCTGGATAGCGCGGCAGTGACCGACGGCGATCTGCTGCAAACTTATGAAAGCAGCATCTACGTGCTGCGCGAAGACCAGAGCTACAACACCGGCGGCGGTCTTGCCCACGCTCGCTATTTCGAAATTGAAGTCTATCAGGTCAAGCCCGGTCACGACGCGGATTGGGAAACCATCGTGAAAATGGTGAAGCCGGCTTTGATTAAAGCCAACCCTGACGATAGTTGGGCCATGTATGAACGTGCATATGGTGGGGAACCCGCCTTTGTGGTGATGAAGGCTATGAAATCCGCTACCGAAATCGATCGCGGGTTTGCTGACAATCCCAAGTTTGCTGCCGCGATGGGCGAGGAAGGGATGAAAAAACTCGGGGATCTCACTGCCGCCGCCATTCAGATGAGCCAGAGCAACCTCTTCGTGATCAATCCGCGCATGAGTTACGTGGGCTCGGACATGATCAATGCCGATCCGGAGTTCTGGAAAGCCGCCTCCGCCCAACAGACCAGCGGCCAGGGCAACGCGACGGAAAAGCCCGCGCAGTAGAATTCGACTTGGATTATTCCGTACCAGCAGGGAAATGGTTCATTTTGAAACGTAGCTAGGACCCTCTTCTGTTTTCCAGCGATTCCCGCGGAGGACACGGTAACCGCCGTGTCCTCCGTACTCCAGCGGCTCCTGACTTCACTTTGAGCGCAAATTTACCGCCCATGCTCGCAAATGGAACACGACAGTACTACTCACAGTAGGACTTTTGCTCTAGTACAATTGTACCGTTCAGGCACGTATAAAATTGAGTCTTACTGTAAACCGCTTTACCATTGCCTTTTTTTTATCACGCTGTCAAACTTTACTACGTTGGTGGATTGCAACACGGCGCGTTTTACCCAAGGAGTCGTATGAAATATTCAAAGATATTCCTTCCTGCAGCAATCGTCGTCATGGCACTGGGCCTCATGGCTCCAGGCGCCTCGGCCGACAGCCAGAAACTGGTTATCGGCTCCAATGACATCACCGTGCAGTCTTACAAGGTGACCGGATCGAATGTTGATATAACGGTTCCCCTCACGCTGTTCGATCTTGGTTTGCTTTTCGACCAAATAACGAATTCCAAGATTCCCACGATGTCCTTGGAGTTTTTCGCGCCGGGCAGCTCCACGCCATTCGTCACGGAAACCTTTAGCGATGTGTACGTCAGCGCAACGGATATCTTCAAAGGAAAAATGGGCCGTCGGGAATTAGAAGGCGACTTCCGATTCAAAACCAGCGACATCGTCTATTCCACGTCGGTTCCGGAACCTTCCAGCCTGGGATTGCTTGCCGCAGGTTTGATCGGTCTTTTTGCCGTCTCCCGCAAAAAGTTTTCGTTCTCACAACGGTCTGCTCAGTAAATTCTTCCTCCACCATCACTCGGCGCGCTAGGCCCTGCCCAGGGCGGCGCGCCGCAGTGCTGTCCTGCCGATTCGTCGCTGCCAGTCAGGCGGAATTCGCTCCCCCGCGATTGTAAAATAAAGATATTGGGAAAGAGCTCGAAGACAAAACTTTCTCGGAGATTCTCCGTACGTCATCGCCGTTTTTTCACTACAGACATTCAGGTATTGTTGCCAGCTCTGTGCCTGTTAGCCTGAATCAGTGATCGCCGCTCCGGTTATGCCCCAGCATTTGCCGGCGCAAAGGCTGGGTGTTTCCCATGGTTCGGCGGGTTTTGGTTGCGGATGACAACCCGGATATGCGCAAAATGATTTGCCGGGTCTTTCAGCCCGCGAAGTCCTTCGACTTGTGCGCCGAAGCCGCTAATGGAGAAGACGCGGTTGCTTTGGCGCGACTATGCAGTCCACACCTGGTAATTCTTGATTTGTCCATGTCGGTAATGAGTGGCATCGAGGCGGCACGCATCATCCACAAGGAAATGCCAGACGTTCCAATCACTCTTTACACCTTGCATGCCGACGCGATACCAGCAAGCGAAGCAGCCATCTACGGCATCCGACGGGTCGTGCCTAAGGACGACCTCGACAACCTGGTGAATCACGCCCAGGCGATGTTTCGCGGCGCAAACACCTCCGCCTGAAGCGGCTGGAAAAACTCGACTCTCCAGGTGAGAAGCTGCATCTCGGGGCTTTGTAGGCTTCAGGCCGCTCAGAGCTGAATTTTGAGTTTCTACCCAGACTCTCCGGCTCCGCTAAGCAATTCCTAGCACCTTCGAGCATTTTGTCGGGGCACAGCTTCGACGCGTTTCCGTCCTGCCACTTGCCGTTCGTTGACTCTCAGGTCTCCTTTATGTATTTTTCCCTCCGCAGCGTGTTCGGCCCGCCGGATTCATTCGAAAATTAGGAGGTCACGTGGAACGCTACATATTGAGAGGAAGTTATTGGCTTGGAATTGGGTTCGCTGCGCTGGCTTTGATTGCGCGAATCTTTAACGCTCTCGGGTATGAGATGGTGCGATTCGTCACCAAGGGCAACGAAATCGATTTCCGCAGCTTCTTGGATGCGGCGCTGCTTTTTCTTTTCATCGCCGTCGCATCGTCCGGGTACATCAGCGCCAAATCGCAGCAGCATCATTCCTAGCGGGCGAATCGACTCCCGCTCGCGCGCACGCGGCGAAGGACGGCAGGGAAGAGCGATGCCGCTGGTTTTCACTCGCGCGTCGCAGGGCCTGCTTCACCTGGGCGAATTGATTTTAATTGCCGCCGTAAGCACAGGAAGTGACAACTTGATTCGATTTTTCTTCGTTATTCAGGATTCGTCCTGGCGCACGCCGTGATTGCGGGCCCACGGGATCGAACGGACTATCTCCACGTGGCTCTCGCAGGCATTCCCGTTTCGCCTTTCGCCTGTTCATCGGACCAGTATCTTTCGCCTGCGATTTTTTTTATTTTACTTACGGACGTTTACAGTCGCTCTGCGGCTGCAACGCTCCACAACTCTCGGATGTCCAGCCGCCGAAGAATATCTTGGGGGAAACATGCCTGAAATCGATGCGCTTAACGAGTTCAAAGAAGGTGTGGAACTATTGAAGGGCGGATACAGCGAGAACGCGCTGCCCCACCTGCGGCGTTCAGTGGAAATCGACAGCAGTAATCCTTACTTCTTGTCGTTCCTCGGCCTGGCCATCGCCCGGTCGGAAAGACGCTGGACGGAAGCGGTCAAGTTGTGCGAAGGGGCGCTGCAGCTCAAACGAAAGGAGCTGCAGTTGCACCTGAATCTGGCCGAAGTGTATGCCGGCGCCGGCCGCCGCGACAGCGCCATCTACACCCTCGACCGCGCCCTGGAAAACTTCGGACCCAACGGTCGTCTGATCAAAGCGCGCTGCCGCGTGGAAAAACGCCGTCAGCCGTTGCTGCCATTCCTGGAGCGCGAAAACCCTCTGAACAAAAGCCTGGGAAAACTGTGCCACCGCGCGTCGCAATACTTGACGGCGCGTTAGCCACAACCGTTGCCATTTCGTAAAAATGACGAATGCCGCGCCCGGATCGGTAGCAACGCTGTCAACGTCCCATAGGCCGGGCCCGCGACACAAGCAACGCTGCTACGGTCTGTTGAACCGATGGAAGCACGGAATCGGCCCATGCTGGCGGCATTTGTCGTTGCCCCTGTTCCGATTTCGGACTGGGGGATCACGCCGGCGTTTTCAGCTTCAGCCGTGATTTATTTTCTTCCAGAAACGTTCGCAACCCTTCCGACGCATCCAGCAACCGAATCCATTGCTCGTAATAAAGTGTGACGGGAAAGCGCCCCAAACCGTAAACACTGACGCCGCCCTTCTCTCCCACGCGAAATTCCAAGGTCCCACTGCGTTTCGATCCGCCAGCCTGCTTTTCCAATTCCGCAATCCGCGCCATCAATTCTTCTTTGGTAGGTTCAGCCATGATGTTCCTCGCTTTTCAGATTGTCCGCACGCCCTGCCGTGCTCGCACCCATGCGACCCAACATTATACGCAAACATTTGTAACGGTGGTTAACGTCGCCGCTCACCGCGGCTCGGCGGACGACTCCGCGGACTACTCTGCCTGGCGAACAGCACGAAAGCATCGCGCCGCGGTAATATCGCGCGGCGATTCACTCGCTAACCGCTGATCCGCTTTCTGACTCCGCATCCAGATCCACCTTCACATAACCTGCGCATCGCAGCACCGGCAGCGCCGGATACTTCGGATATGCCGGATCCGCAGCGGACAATCCACACAAGTAAAACACCGCCCCGCGATCGGACTCAATCCGCCGCCCGTTCGCGCAATCGAAACACACCCCGGCATACGCCCGTTCTCGATTCGCCGTTAATCCAGTCCGTTGTGCCACACGCCGAGGTTAACATCGCTTCGGGTAGTCTTACCGCGAGATCAAACTCCGGAGAACCGCTATTTCGAGGCTTGTTGGGGGCGTTTGTACCACTCCACTTTGTCAGCCGCTACAAAGCAGACATCCACTTGCACGCCGGAATAGTCGCAGCTACCCAGAAACTGCGCCAGCGCGCCGCCTTGGATCCAGAATCCTCCGGGATTACGGCTGAGGATATGGGTACTCATCGGAGCCTGCCCGAATAATTTGAAAGTGGCGCGAGGATTTGTTTTCACGCGACGAGCCCCTGAAGTTTGGCGCCTGGCGGCCATAAATTGAGCGGCAAACCACAGCAATGTACTAAACTTTTCGTAAAAAGCGAGCGAATTCTGAGTCGCCGGCACCGCCGCCCGCTCTGCACAGGATCCTCAATTGCAAAAATTTCCACGCAAAATCACAGGCGGCGTCACTTCCCGCTGATGCGCTCCACAAAAAGGTGAATGAACCTTCGCGAATCCACATCCACGGCCACTTGCACATTGGGCTGAACGGTGTCCACTCCCACGGTTTCCAGCCGATCGCCTTTCGCAACCACTCGATCGACGGCGTTTTCGCGATTGGCGACCGTTGCTCCGCGCGTGAATTTTCCCTGAGTTTCTATATCTACGCGCATGGCCTTCGTCTTCAAAAACCTGCTGTCAATCACTTCGCCCACTGCGAGCGCGTCGTGGATCGCTCCGCCGCCGAAACCAGTGTCTTGATACGTGCCGATTTGAAAGCGCGCAACGGCCGCCGCGAATGTTGTCTCCGGTCCCGGTTTGCTCTCCATCCGCGCGACGTCTCCATTTGTAATCAGCGTGCGCTCGGTAACATCCAGGCCTACCATCACCATCGGCCAGCCTGCGTTGAATACCATCGCCGCTGCTTCTGGATCGGAGTGAATATTAAATTCGCTGGCCGCGTTCACATTTCCGCCGCTGATGGACCCTCCCATTAGCACCACATTTTTCACCAGCGGCACGATGGTTCGGTCTTTCGCGATAGCCAGCGCAATATTTGTCAGCGGCCCGATCGGAATCAATGTGATCTCGTGCGGAAACCGATGCACCATCTGGATGATAAGGTCCGGTCCAAAAGCCGGGGCGGCATCACAGTGTGTTGCTGGCAATACCGCTCCGCCAACGCCATTCGCCCCGTTCCAGAATTCTTCCGTGTTCAATTTCTGCGCCAAAGGGCCGGCTGCGCCTTTGGCGATCGGTATGTCGCAACGTCCCGCGAGGCTCGCGATCTTCAAAGCGTTCTCCAGCCCCACCTCCGCGGTTACGTTTCCAGCCACCACGGTAATCGCCTCAACTTTTAACTCCGGTGAATTGAACGCCAATAGCAGCGCCAGCGCATCGTCCGTCCCCGGGTCGGTATCAATAATCACTCTCTGAACGCCACCCTGGACCGGCTTCTGGGCTATTTCCCGAATCGGACCCATCGGCTCAGCAAAGAGCTGTCCAGGTAGGACGATTGTTCCCACCAGTGCACCGAGGACCGCCGCAACGCAAACAAATAATTTGACACTTTGTCGTGACCTGCGCCCAGTTTCAAAGTGATCCATTCAATCTTCCGCGTAGTTTCAAAATGGAATATCCCTTTTTGGCTCGCGGATAGTAACACAATCGCTCAGCCGTCTTAGCTCTTGCGGCGAATGGGCCAAAGGGAGAGAATGCTGCGGGCGCAGCAAGTCTCAAGGCCGATTTTTCAATCACTGGGAGGATTCACAGTGTCCGACAACCAAATGCAGGAACAGAAGAGCTTCTTGGTAATTCGAGCGCCATTGTCCGAGGATACTTTTGCCTCGATTTATTTTTCCAGCAGCGACGGCAGGCCGATGAACGAGCGCGAATGGTGGCATCTGAAGCAAGTAGTGGAACTGGCAAGCAAGGCATTCCGCCAGGAAACACAAAGGGCTCAAGCAGCGACCGCCGGCCTCTAGGGATTTGTCGCGTGAGTAGTGATGGGCGAGGAGCCAGTTCCGTGCGCTTCGGGCCGATGGTTCGCCGAGGCGGAAAAAGAAAGCTCGCTCCCAGCTCATCACTGCCATCCGGCCGCGTGATCACGCGTGATCAATGATTGCTGAGTAGTGATTGGTCAGTGGTGATTGGATCGGTGAGTAGTGATTGGATTAGTAGTGATTGCTAAAAACTCAGGACGACCAGGCTGTGGTGCAGGGGTGGGGCGATGACGCGGAAGCTGAGATGGGAAGACTCTGCGGTGCGGTAACGACGCTGAGATGTGATGCCCCTGAACAACCGCCGTTCACTAATCGGTAATCGCTAACCAACCACCAACCGACCACGCCATCTCACGAAGCCTTCTCTTCCACCGATTCCAGATATTCCAAATACGGCCCCTTGAAATCCTCGATCTTATTGCCCTGGAAATGCCATATCCGCGTCGCCACCTCATCGATCACATCGTGATCGTGCGTCACCAGCAACACCGTCCCATCGTATTTCTGCAGCGCGATATTCAGCGCGTTGATCGATTCCAGGTCCAAATGGTTGGTCGGTTCGTCCAACACCAGCACATTCGGCTTCTGCAGCATCAACCTGCAGAAAATCAGCCGCGCGGACTCGCCTCCGGAAAGCGCCGCGGTCTGCTTCAACGCGTCCTCGCCGCTGAAAAGCATCTGCCCCAGCACGCCGCGCAATTCTTCCTGCGTTGCCTGCGGCTTGAATTGGTGCAGCCACTCAATCGCGTTCATCCCGTGTGTGATCGATTCGCTGTGATCCTGCGCGAAATACCCGACCATCACATTGTGGCCCCAAATCACCTGGCCGCCGTCCACGGGGAACTGCCGGTCGGAATCGTCAATGTATCCGGTAGCGCTGCGGATCAGCGACTTCAGCAGCGTGGTTTTTCCGGTTCCGTTGCGCCCCATCAGCGCGATCTTTTCCCCGCGCGCGACGCTGCCTGAAAACGGTGCCCACACCTTCACGCCATCGTAAGTCTTCGCAATGCTTTTGATATCCAGCGGATGTTTGCCGGAATGTTGATCCATGTTGAAACGAATATAGGGCCGCGCGATGTTGGATCGCGCCAAATCCGTAGTCTGCAACCGCTCGACTTCTTTCTTGCGCGACGTAGCTTGCGCCGACCGGGTGCCAGCCGAAAAGCGCGCGATAAACTCATTCAACTGCGCAATTTTCTTTTCGCGCTGCGCATTTTCCGATTCGATGCGCGAACGAATCGAAGTCTTCGCCACCACCATGTCATCGTAGCCGCCGTTGTACATGATCACGGTTTCATAATCGATATCGGCGGTATGGCTGCAAACGCTGTTCAAAAAGTGCCGGTCGTGCGAGATCACAATCAGCACGCCTTCGTACTCGGTCAGATAATCCTGCAACCAGTGTACCGAATCCAAATCCAAATGGTTGGTCGGCTCGTCCAGCAGCAAGGCCGGCGGGCTGCCGAAAAGCGCTTGCGCCAGCAGCACGCGCACTTTTTGTCCGCCCTGCAATTCCCGCATTTTGCGCTCGTGCAACGGCTCGTCGATTCCCAGTCCATCCAGCAATATGGCGGCGTCGGCTTCCGCGGTGTACCCGCCTTCTTCGCCAACGATCCCTTCCAGTTCGCCCAAACGCATGCCATCGGCGTCTGTCAGTTCCTCGTGCGGCTTGGCATACAGAATTTCGCGCTCCTGCAAAGCCTTCCACAACGGACGATTACCCATGATCACCGCGTCGATCACGCGCTGCTCGTCAAACGCAAACTGGTCCTGGCTCAAAATTCCCAGTTTCCTCGGGCGAGTCACGTCACCCTTGGTGGGCTCGATCTCGCCCGTCAAAATCTTCATCAGCGTCGATTTGCCCGCGCCGTTTGGCCCGGTTATCCCATACCGCCGCCCCGCAAAGAACGTGGTCGACACGTCTTCGAACAGGATTCTGGCGCCGTAGCGCATCGTAATGTTGTTAACGGACAGCAAGGAGTTTTAATTGTAGCATGATTATCGCTCCCAACGTTTGCGGCAGGGAATCAATTCGCGCGAGGATTTGCCGGATGAAACGAAAATTCCAGGAAAATTCTAAGCAAATTCTAGGCTAATTCAATGAACTGACGCTGCCGAGGGCAGTCTGTGCCTAGCTGGCCGGCTCTGGCTCGGCCGACATCAGGCCGGCTGCGCCAGATTCGGCGTCCGGGTCGGTCCCGGATCCGTCGGTCATATCCCCGGCCATCGCCGTCGACCCCATCGCTGCGTCCACCGCGCCGCCGGATGTTTGCGGTAAATTATCTGCAGCAAGGGGAGAGCCCATCTGCGCCTCCAACGGCTCGGCACCCGTCAGCGGGGTTTCGGCGAGAACCGGCGACCTTGCCGTCGGTCCCAGTGGCGATCCAGACGGGCCCAGTGAATGGTCGGAAGAAGACGACGCTGATGCCGCGGAGCCATCGAAGTACGTGCCGCCTTTCAACAGCGTTTCGATGGCCTCACCAAGCTGCTGGCTCGCGGAGCTTTTATCCACCGCGCCGCTGAATCCCACGTTACGAAACTCACCCGTCATCACCGAATTGGACGCGTACATCGAGAACAGCAATATGGGCAGTTGCGGCATGGTTTTATGAATGGCCCGCGCAGCTTCCACGCCGGACATTTTAGGCATGCTCAAATCCAGTACCACTAAATCCGGATGCAGGGCCGCAGTTTTTTCCACCGCTTCCTCGCCGTTTTCCGCCTCGCCGCACACTTCCCAGCCCGCATGCTGTTCCAGCAGTTGTCGTTGCGCACGGCGGGCCTCGCGATGATCGTCGGCGATTAAGATCCGCGGCATTTTAGCTGGCACTCCCCCTATAAATTGTGTCTGTCGGACATCCTACACAAGCACTATGACGTCTTTGTATACCATAAAGGATGTATAACCTCGCTTTGTTGTACTATGCGTGTGCCTTAATGGCTCTGTAGTCTCGCCGACGTACGATCCGGAGACGAATGAAAAAGAAAATCGCTTTGGCCGCCAAACCGGCCCAACGAACCACTTCGTCCGGAAAAATTGTCTCCAACAAGCTTCTGCTATCCGCCTCCGAAGCCGAATTTCACGCCATTGAGAAGTGTCTGGAATTCGTCAATCTGCCCGGTCATCTCAACTTACATCAGCCCGACCAGCCCTTGAAGTACGCCTACTTTCCCAATTCCGGGATGATATCGCTGGTAGTGGTCACCGAAGACGGCCGCACAGTCGAAGTGGGCGTCGTGGGCAACGAAGGCTGCAGCGGCGCCGCGCTGCTTTTCGATGTCAAATCAAGTCCGGTGCGCGAAGTAGTGCAAATCCGCGGCATGGGACGCTACGCTGGAATTCTTGGCTTGCAGATTTCTCAAACCGCCGCGTGCAACCGCCTGCACACTGTCGAACAACGCTTGGCGCGCTGGCTGCTGGTTACCCGCGACCGCGTCGATTCCGAATTTTTGCCCATCACCCACGATTTTCTGGCCACCATGCTGGGCACCGATCGCCCCACAGTCAGCCTGACGGCCCATGCCATGCAGAAAAATCACGTGCTGCAGTACAAGCGTGGCGCCGTAAAAATCGTTAGCCTCAAAAAGCTGGAAGCCTGCGCCTGTGAGTGTTATGAAGTAATTCGGCGCTTCAACCCGGTGCTGGGTCTTGCTTAGCACGCCGAAAGCTTGCCGGCTCCAATAAATCCACACCTGTGCGTCGCCTCTGCGTCGTCTAACGCCCCTGCCGAATTGCGCCACGAAATTGATACGTCCTCATTGACATTATTTGCTGCCTTGCCGATGAAATCTTCGTAGATTGAGAGCCGAACCAAGCGCATCCCGCACTAAGCTCCTCAATCCGCCATGAAGCAATGCGATGCCAATTGAAACAAAACGCCGAGCGCTAGAATTTCCCCCAGAGTGTTCGGCGTCCGACAGACAGCGCCAATACTTCGCATCTAGAGTCCCCGCCATGACAAAAATGTTCAGGTACGCGTAGTGCAAAAGGGCGAACCTCGCAAGAAGTCGAGTGCTCCCGAACGCAGCAGTTTTGATGGCACAACAGTTATCAATAAATTCTTATTGTCCATTCCAGACGATGACTTTTCTGCTATTCGCGCCCACCTGGAACCGGTACCGCTCCTTCGGCACAGCATCCTGCATGAGCCTGGGGCCATACTTCACTTTGCTTATTTCCCCAATTCCGGCCTGATTTCTTTGGTCGTCGCCATGGAGGATGGCAAGACCGTGGAAGCGGCGGTGGTCGGCTACGAAGGCGTAGCCGGAATGCCGTGCGCGATGTTATTGCGCTCCAGTCCGCTGCGAGAAGTGGTGCAGATCGCCGGCCAGGGCTTTCGCGTGAAAGTCAGCGCGCTGCAGGAAATGTTGCGCAACGCGCCGCAATTCCAAATGGCACTGTGCCGCTACTCCGTCGTTCGAGGTCTCGAGGTGGGGCAAACCGCGGCTTGTAACCGCCTGCACGATGTGGAACAGCGCCTCGCGCGTTGGCTGCTCATGGCGCAGGATCGAGTCAATAGTGAGTCGCTTCTCATCACCCATGATTTCCTGGCCACCATGCTGGGCACCGATCGGCCCAGCGTCAGTCTGGCTGCGGGTATTCTGCAACGAAAAAAGAATATTGAGTACACTCGCGGAGCAGTACGCATCCTGAACCGTAAAAAATTGGAAGCGTCAGCCTGCGAGTGCTACGCGGTGATTCAACAATTCGCCAGAGTTGGAACACTGTAACGGCCAACCATTCATGACCACCAACGATTCATGACCACCAACGATTCATAAACGGCCACCGATTCATAACGACCACCGGCCGTTTTAGCCCCGCCTTTAATTCCTCGCGGTGTCTCTCAACTTTTCCACACGGTAGCCGATGACTCTTGTAGAAGCCCGGAAGCGACGCAAAGGAGTCCCTATGCCAGCTATCACGAATGCATTCGATGCGGTAACCACGGCAACCGTGGCGCAGCCCCTGGAGTTGGTAAAGCAAAGCCCACGTCAGGCGACTGTTGCAGCACCCGCTAAGAGCACTGCCGTACAAACCTCAGGCGAGGATTCCGTTTCCATTTCGCGCAGCGCACAGCTGCAGTCGGCAGCATATGCCAGACCGGCCGCCACCGCTCCGCCCGCCGCAGCCACGGCTCCGTCCGCCGCCGCCGCGACCGCCACCGCTCCGTCCCCCGCAACCGCGACGCCGACGCCGATTCCTCAGTCCATCGCTTCGCAAGTGCAGTCATTGACGACACAAGGGAAATCCGTTGAGCAGATCGCCTCAGCGCTGGGAATTACGATTGCCGCAGTGCGAGGCTATTTAAATGAACAGTAAATCGCGAATTTCGCCTGTTTGAAAACTTAATTGGCCTGTGGTCCTGTAGCAATGCCAGTAGCTTTGGCTGATTACTTCTATCCTGAGTAGTGAACCGCAGTAACCATGCACGAGGGGGACAAAATGGCAGCCCTAAATCCGAACGAAGCGGTCTCTGCAACAACAACTGCCGCGCCAATCCAGCCTGTCATTCAGCAAGCCCAGACCTCTGGAGCGGCAACGGGCGCTAAAACTGCAACCAGCCCGATACCATCACCCGACTCCGGCGCCTCTACCGTAAGTATTTCTGCCGCCGGTCAGGCCCAGTCCGTCGCGCACCCGTCGGGAACGGCTCAGCCCGCGGCAACAACACCTGCGCAGTCCCCGGCCACTACAACTCCGCCGCAAGTCACTGCAACACAGGTGCAATTAATGGCTGCGGAGGGGGAATCCATCCAGCAGATTGCCTTGGCGCTCGGGATCAGCGTTGAAGCGGTCCAGAGTTATCTCGGGTAGTACGAATCGGGTAGCACGAACTCAGCGACTCAGGCGGAAGCAGAGCCACGAAACTCGCTGTCGCGCGAAAGAGGTCTGTCCGCTCCTTAGCCAGCTGGATTTCCTTAGCCACCTAAATCAGTGACCAGTGATCAGTGAACGCGGTCTTTTCTCGGCCCTTTGGATTCGACTTCCAGCTCATGTTCGGCCTCCAGCCACTCTTCCAAAGTGTATCCGCCGCAGGTCGCTCCGTGCCGGTGATGCAGCCTGCAGGCACGCCGCTGGACCTCGTCCAACTTGTGCCAATCGGTATACCCAGGGCCTTCCTCGGCATCTCGCTCCAAAGCCCCGGCCTCGCCACCGCTTGAACCAACAACATTATTTGATGTCGCCATACACCACCTCTTTCCTATGAGTGCGCCCATTTAAGGGCTACATACCGTTAGACGATACATTCGCCCCCATGGTTGCAACAAACCACACGCAGCAAATCCCGCACGGCGGGTTCTTTTGCATTAGAAAAGTGGGCGCCGGCGCTGAGTACGCCAGACAGTCGAAAGCTTCGCCCCCTGGCTCTCGAAGGTGAAAGCCCGTGCTTTAGCAGGGGAGTTGGACTTTCAGTTCAGCGGAAGGGAAGCGCCAAAAAAAGGGCTTTTAAGCCCGCCGCTTCCGCCGCTTTCGTGTCCCCTCGCCAATTGTATGGCGCGACGCACACCTCCCCCGCGAATGGACGCAGGCCAATATTTTCGAGACGAAAATTGCGCTAAGCGGACGCCTTGCGCAATTCGGAGGCTGGTAGTTTCGCGGCCAGTATTTCGTTCTTGTCTACCGACGGGGTTTTCGCGAAAAGTTCAGGCGCCTTACTCATCAAAGCCGCGCCCACTTTCCCGGAAAGGTGCGCTTGGCGGCCTTGTTCATCCTCGAATACGTCGAAGATCCCGTAAGTCGTCGGCCCCATTTTGATTGCGAACCAGGCCACCGTGCCTTGCTCTTCCTCCACCATCGGTACCGCGCTTTGCAGGAATTTCTCTACTTCCTTTTCCTTGCCGGGCTTTGCTTCCAATTGTGCGTACAAACCAAGCTTCACCATTTTAATTTCTCCTTTAGTTCGGTCCGGGTATCTCTCTTATACTGGCACCGCAGCAGGCGTGAGGCAAGCCCGACATCGGTTGCCGCTAAAGGATTCACCCCGATGAAATTGCATGGTGAAGTTCAGCATCGCGCGCTGCGTCTGAAATTAATTGCTTGCGTTCTCCTGGCGCTGGCGGTTGGCAGCGCGGCCCGCCTGGCGGCGGGGATTGCCGCGGCACAATCTCCGCGGCAGCGGCAATACGCCCAACAGCAGCAAGCCGCCGCGATAACTCCAGCGCCGCCGATTGTCGCCAGCGACACGCCAAACTCCGCCGAACAGCAAGCCAAGCACTACGTAATCCTGGTCTCGCTCGACGGATTCCGCTACGACTACACCCAGCAATATGATGCCGTTAACCTGAAGGAACTCGCAACCAGCGGCGCCAGCTCCCCGGACGGCATGCTTCCAGCCTATCCCTCGATCACATTCCCAAACCACCTCTCGATCGTCACCGGCCTCTATCCCGAACATCACGGCATCGTGGCCAACGTCTTCTACGATCCAGCACGCCAACAAATCTACAGCTACCGCGATCCGCAAACTGTGACCGACGGCTCCTGGTATGGTGGAACGCCGCTATGGGTTTTAGCCGAGCAGCAGGGAATGCGAGCAGCTTGTTTTTTCTGGCCCGGATCGGAAGCCGCCGTTCAGGGCACCCGCCCCTCGTATTACATGCAATACAACCCGAAGTATCCGAATGACGATCGCGTCAAACAGGTGCTCGCCTGGCTGCAATTACCCCCCCCACTGCGTCCGCATTTCATCACCCTGTATTTTAGCGACGTTGATAGCGCCGGACACGCCCACGGCCCAGACAGCCCTCAGGTCGCCTCCGCCGTTCATGAAGTCGACCAGGAAATCGGCGCGCTGCAGGCCGGTCTCGCAAAACTGAATCTGCCCGTCGACGTAATTGTTCTCGCCGATCATGGAATGATCGAAGTAGAAGGAGATTGGATCGATCTCGACCAATATTTCCACCGCTCGCTTCTTGAAGAATCCGTGGAAACTTTGATGTACGCGAAATCCGGCGCGGACGCGGCGAAGATTTACGCGCAATTAAACGGCAAGAGCGACAAATTCCGCGTCTATCGTCGCGGCCACATGCCCGAATCCCTGCATTTCGACCAGAACCCACGCGAAGGCGACCCGATCGTAGTGCCCACCGGACCGTTTCTGCTCCGCGTGAGCCAGCCGCCACCGCCCTCAGCAGCCGGCGCGGCGGGGAATCCGATGGCCGCAGGGCATGGCAACGAGCCACCGGTGGGCATGCACGGTTACGATCCCGCGCACATGCCGCAGATGAAAGCGATATTCTACGCCGCCGGCCCGGACATTCGCGGCGGCGCCACCGTCCCGCCATTTGAAAACGTGAACGTCTATCCGCTGATTGCGCATATCCTGCGGTTGGACATTGCAAATCTGAAGACCGGCCCGATCGATGGCAAACTGGCGGTTTTGCAAAGCATACTGAAAAATCCTGACTGATGTTTATTCCCCGGCTGTGTAATCCTGGTGTCCATGGACATTCTCCTGAACCAAACTGAGGCGCGGGTCCTCGGCGCGCTGGTGGAAAAAGAAATCACCACGCCGGAATACTATCCGCTTTCGCTGAATGCGCTGGTCAACGCCTGCAATCAGAAATCGAATCGCGAGCCGGTGATGGATCTGGACGACGACGCGGTCACGCAGGCGGTGCGCGGGCTGCACGCTCTCGAACTGGCCGGTGCCGCGAACACCACCGACAGCCGCGTGCGCAAGTACGAACATCACCTGCAGGAAGTCTTCAACTTCACGCGGCCCGAAACCGCAATTCTTTGCGTTCTCCTGTTGCGCGGAGCGCAGACACCCGGCGAATTGCGCGGACGCGCGGAGCGCTTGTACGAATTCGAGGAGTTGTCCGACGTGCAATCGGCGCTGCAAAAGCTGATGAATCGCGAGCCCCCGCTGGCGAAAGTCCTTCCGCGCCAACCCGGCACAAAAGAATCCCGTTACACGCACCTGCTCTGTGGCGACGTCGCTGAACCTTCGTCGCAGGTGGCGCGACTATCGGACGAAGCCGGCCGGGCGGCAGCAGATGCAGGCGCGCACAGGGCGAGTGGCGGCTCCGAATCTCTTCTTGGCGGGGAACGCGGGCGCGTCGCAACGCTCGAGAACGAAATCGCAAGCTTGCAGCGAGAAGTGGCTGACTTGAAAGAGCAGTTCGCGCAATTCCGCAAACAATTCGAGTAGCGCTGCTAAATGCCGCCGCTTAAAAAACCGCGTCGTCATCTTCAAATCACTGGAATGGAAGTGCCCTACGGCGTCGGCGGCGGATTGCGCTCGCCAAACTGCCGTTGGTGCCAGTAAGGATAAACCAAAGCAGTGGCACTGGCGGCATCGAGCTTTGCCACCTGCGCCGCCGTTAAATTCCAACCCACCGCGCCCAAATTCTGCCGCAGCTGCTCATCATTTCGCGCGCCCATAATCACGTTCGAAACCGTCGGCCGCTGCAACAACCAGTTCAACGCAATTTGCGGCACCGTCTTCCCGTTTTCCTTGGCTACTTCGTCAATCGCCTCCACCACTTTGTACACCAGGTCGTCCGAAACAGGCGGTCCCATTTCCGAGGTCTTACGCAAGCGGCTCACTTCAGGCAGCGGCTTTCCGCGCCGGATTTTCCCGGTAAGCCGTCCCCACCCCAGCGGGCTCCACACCACCGCGCCCACGCCCTGGTCCAGTCCCAACGGCATCAGTTCCCATTCGTACTCGCGCCCCACCAGCGAATAGTAAGCCTGGTGCGCCACATAGCGCGACCACCCATATCTTTCGGATACGCCCAGCGATTTCATCAAGTGCCACCCGGAAAAATTCGAGCAGCCGATGTAGCGCACCTTGCCGCTGCGAATTAAATCGTCCAGCGCGCTCAGCGTCTCCTCCACCGGCGTCAGCGCGTCGAATCCGTGCATCTGGTACAAATCGATGTAATCGGTCTTCAATCGCCGCAAACTGCCTTCGCACGCTCGGATCAAATGAAAGCGCGACGACCCAACATCGTTCGGCGTAGTTCCCGCCCGGAACGTCGCTTTCGTGGAAAGCAGAACTTTGTCGCGCCGCCCTGCAATCGCCCCGCCCAGCACAGTCTCCGACGCCCCGTCGGAATAAATGTCGGCGGAGTCGAACATATTCAGCCCAGCTTCCAGGCAAATATCCACCAGCCGGGTCGCGTCTTCCACGCCAGTGTCCCCCCAGGCGCGGAAAAATTCGTTCGTTCCGCCAAACGTCCCAGTCCCCAAACTAAGCACAGGCACCTTCAACCCCGACCGCCCAAGCGTCCTGAATTCCATAAAAGTAGCTCCTAAAAACAAACACAGCGTGGATAATTTCCGAGCTCCACAAGAGTAGCAAACATTACCCAACCGCGCGCAAAATCAGCGCCTTGCTCTCTGCCGTTGCTTTTGTTTCTGAGGGTGCCGCACTCTTTGCCGGTTTTGCAAAGGGTGCGCGGCTGCAGCCTCTGCAATGCTGCAACACAGCAGGCGGGCAAGCGCCGTAGGCGCGGCATAAATTCAGTTGACGCCCCAGGATATGCCTTAGCCTTTATCCGTGGAATTTGTTTCTGCGGGTGCCGCACTCTTTGCCGCCTTTGCAAAGGGTGCGCGGCTGCAAGGTAGACATAAAGAAAACGCCCGAGCGCCGTAGGTGCGACACACTTCGCGTCGCTCACGCCAGGGTCGATGGCATCGCGATCAAGCGCCGTAGGTGTGGGCCGGGCACATGCCTGACACTTTCTCCTCCGATGCCTTTGTTTCTGCGGGTGCCGCACTCTTTGCCGCTTTTGCAAAGGGTGCGCGGCTACAAGGTAAACATCAAACCCGCCCCAATTCACGAATCCTGAAACCTGTCGAATTTGCTCCACAAACTCCGCGCACCTCCAGTACACATGGCCTACCTCCCATCTTTCTTTATGTTAGCCTCATGCGTACTTCTACGAATAGTACAGAATGTCCCAATCTGTTAGCGTGAGTCGGGGCATTTGTCAGACTAGGATCGCGACGCTATATGCAGGCCACTACACTTATAACGACACGCCCGCAGCGTCTCACACCCCTGAACGCGCCTCTCATCACTCGCTTAAGCCTCCCATGCCACAAACAACAACCCGGCAATCGCGTTTTTCCACTCCCTGCACACCCCATTTCTAATCATCACTCCGGCCGATTAGAATTCGTAGTAACTCACAGAAAACAAACAGCCGCGCCCGATTCTAATCGTCATTTTTTGCGCCTCTCGCGCGCCCCACAACTTAGAATCGCCGCTCACGCTCAAGGCAGCAGGCAGTCTTCAGCCCTCAAAAACCAATGTCAATGCGCGGCGGCCCACGCCAGGCCGTCCGGCCCTTCACCAGTGGGGATACGCTCCGTCACATCCAGTTTGTGCAGGTCGATCACTGCCACCGCGTTGTCCCCGGCCAAAGCTACGTATGCTCGCTCTTTTCCAGGGGCGATCAGGATCCCTCCGGGGCCTTTGCCTACATTGATTTGCTTTACGAATTTTCGCGTGGTGGCGTCAATCACGACCAGTTCGTTGGCAGCCGGATCCGAAATCAGCACCAGCTTGTCGTCATTCGTGAATTTCAGGCGGTTCGAGTGCTTGGTGTGAACATTAAAGGTTTGGATTACTTTGCTGGAGGCGGTTTCGATCACCGAAACCGTGCCGTCGCCGGAATTCGCGGCCCACACTTCTTGTCGTCGGGCGTAATGTCGATTCCCTCCGGCCCTTTGCCGACTGTGATTTTGGTCTCTTTCCACCCGGAAGCGTCGGAACTCTTTTCGATGGCCGTGATGGTGTTCGAGTCGACGTTGGAAGTGAAAATCTCATTCAGATATTTTGTGCGCACCAGCATGTGCGTTCGGTTCTGCCCGACGCCAAGCAGCCAGTCCACTTTATTCGTGGCAGGATCGTAACGGGCGATCAACTTGTTGAGTTCGGCAGTGAAGTAAACCTTGCCGTCGGCGAAAAGTATGCCGTGCGGGCGCCCCAGCGGCCCCAAATCTACGCGATGAATTTCTTTCTGTTCGGCAAGGTCGATCACGGAGAGGGAATTGCCAGGTGTTTTCGCGCCGTAGTTAGACACAAAGGCGAGTTTTCCGTCGTCCGAGGCCGTCACCTCGTGCGGGCCCTCGCCCGTAGCGATGCGCGCAACCACCTTCTGAGTCGCCGGATCGACGATCGCCAGGGAATTTTCCGCCTTGTCCAGCACAAGCAGGGCAGGCGAGGGCGTTTGGCTCCGGGACTGTGCAGCGGCAGCGGGCGCAAGCAGCAGTCCGCAAAGGAGAGTAAAAGGCATGAGTGTTTCGCGGAACAATCGGCGTAAACCACGGGCGTCCTGGCACTCAGCCCCACTATCTCCAACTGCACGACACGAATATCGCATGTGCTCTCCTGAGAAAAACCAGGGAGATACTATCACCTCGCTTCTGAATCCTGGCTGCGGTAGCTCGCACGCGCGGTTCTCGAAGGTGGCGGCGCATGCCGGGCCTCGCAAGGTTGAGCGCCTAAAATACGATACAAGGCGGTCTAACATTTATGGTAGGATTCTGGCTGTAGTCACGCTTCAGTGTCTGACTAGGCGCCAGATGCCTGCTTCGCAAAAATTTCCCCCGTCGTTACCCAACGCAAACCCGCAAAGCTTCTTCTTTGGTCTGGCGGCCATTGGCTTAGCCATCATTCTGCGTGGAATTCTTTCGCCGTTCATGCTTACTGCGCATCCCTACACATTTCTTTTCGCGGCAACGGCGGTCGCCAGTTGGTACGGTGGGGCCTGGCCTGCGCTATTTACCAGCGTGTTCGGTTTTTTTTGCGCCAATTACTTGTTTGCGCCACCGGCGAATTCGCTGCGCTTCGGGCACATGGAAAGCCCCGGCACCTTGGCGTCCTATCTTTTCGTTTCCTTGGCCTTCATAGCCTTCGGGGAGCTGAATCGCCGGTCCATGGGGCACTTCAGGGGCGCCGAAGATTCGTATCGTAAGACGCAGGCTCAACTGGAAGCGCGCATTGAGGAAAGAACCGCTGAGTTAATCGAAAGGAATGAACAGGTTCAGAATCAGGCCAAGGCCCTGGCGCTCATTAACGATGGACTCCGGGATCTTTCCGCGCAGCTTATACATATGCGCGATGAGGAGCGGCGCCGCATCGCGCGCGATTTGCATGACGGGGCGGGGCAAGGACTGGCGGCGCTTTCGATGACTCTTGGCGCGCTGCAAAACGAAGCCCTCCTCTCCGATCCGAAAATTGCGGCAATGGCCTCTGACTGCAGCAACATGGTGCGCAGACTTCTCGATGAGGTTCGTACCGTATCCTATCTGTTGCATCCACCGCTGCTGAATGAACTCGGTCTCGAGTCCGCGGTGCGTTGGTATGTGGAAGGATTCAGCGAAAGAAGTAAGATTCGAGTGAAGCTCGAACTTCCTGGAACTGTGGGGAGGCTTTCCTCGGCCACGGAGACATCGGTTTTTCGCATCATCCAGGAATCGCTTACCAACATCCACAGGCATTCCTCCAGTCCGACGGCTGCGATTCGGCTCTTTCGGTCCTCGGAAGGAATCGTTTTGGAAGTAAAAGATGATGGCACGGGAATTCCGCATGAGGCGCTGCAAAAAATTCAGTCGGCCACCTCTTCAGGATTGGGAATGCGCGGGATGCGCGAAAGGGTTCAGGGATTGAATGGGCGATTCGAAGTCGTTTCCAATGGCGTAGGCACGGCGATACGCGTGGTCATTCCGGATACAAGCGCGATGGACACGAGGATGGAAAACGGCGACGGGAACAACTATCAGATTGCTTCGGCCTCGGAAGGACGCGTGAACTAAGTTTAGCGGCGCGGGATCGGTTAGGACTTGGTTTTTGACTTTCCAGTTGCGCCGCTTGACAGCAGGTTATTACCGTTGCGGTTTCCGTTGTGGTCGTTGGCGGCGCCGTCCCGATGCGTCGCGCCGTCGGAGCGGATCAAGGCGCTGCGAGTGGCACTGCCTGATTTGTGGTTTTTACCGGCGTGCCCATCATTACCGTGGCCGTCACGACCGGCTTTGGAGCCATGCCCGTCGAGGTGGTGGCCGTCACGACCGGTTTTGGAGCCATGCCCGTCGAGGTGGTGGCCGTCACGACCGGTTTTGGAGCCGTGCCCGTCGAGATGGTGGCCGTCACGATGGCCATCGCCGAGGATTTTTTGCATTTCCTTGCGGAGGGCCGATTCGATGATTTCGGATTTGCGTTCGCCGCGCGCCACGCGACTAACGTAAGAAGGGTCTACATCCAGTTTGCTGGCTATACGCTTGTAGAGCCCGCGAAAAAGAGCGAGCGCTTGAAATGGACGCGTGCTATCATCAAGTTTGTCACGATTCATGACTTCCTTTTGAGGCGCCTCGATCTGAACTCGGGGACCGCGACAACTTAACAGGAATGGTATTCCCAATTTGTTAGATAGGCAACACAAATGAGAGCTCGCAAGCGTACTTTAACCAGAATGGGCCGGCAAAATTTTGAAAGTAAGAAGCCGTCTGGGCTTGAATCAGTCTGAATTCGCCTCCCGGATCAACTATTCAGCCATGGCCCTCTCCTGTTGGGAGAGCGGCAGCCACGAACCAACCTCCGAAGCTTGCGGGGATGAAAAGTGCGGATGTGTCGCGCATGTTCCCGGAGGGCGGAGGAGTCCTGCGGGAGGCCAGCTTTCCGGATTTCGAGATTGTAATCCGGCGGCGGGAAGAAAATCGCCAAGGCTAAGATAAAAACCAAACTAGTCGCTATTCCGGTGTTGGACGTGCACGCTGGTGCGCACGGATTCAAAGGCGATCAGGTGCTTGATATCGATCAGGCCAGGGTCGATGAAATGATTGCGGCGCCGGTTTTGTGATGCCCGAACCCTGCGGCGACCAACTGCTTGAGGGTGCGCGGATCCTCGATGAGCCCGCTCATCTACAATGGCGACATTGTGGCAGTGGATTGCTCGGCGGTGGATATGACCAAGCTGAATGGAAAGATTGTAGTGGCTTGGAATCGGCGAACGGGGCTAACGCTGTCGCGATTTTTGCATATGAAGGGAATGCAGCTGCTGGAGTCCGAAAACCGCGATTACCGGCCGATTGCGCTCGGGAAAGATCGAAATTGGCGGATTATCGGGAAAGTATTGTGGTGGATTCGGAGATCGCAATGATTCGCGGCCGGGTCTACACGGTCTGAAAGAATTCTTCCTCGCGTAACAGAGCACTTATACCGTCCACTACCGTTTCGCATTCCAGTTTGGATACCGCACCACGGATTCCCGCCTGATGAGCCGCTTCCACCAGTTGGTCGGAGAGATGCATGGTGCAAAGCAAAATACGCATTTCCGGCTCGAATTTGATGATTTCGGTGGAGGCTTCAATTCCGTTCATCAGCGGCATTGAGAAATCAATGACCACGACGTCAGGATGCAGGACAAGGGCCTGTTGCACCCCTTGTAAACCGTTGGCCGCATACCTTCCAATCGAGATTTTCCTCGAAAAGCGCGCGCAAGAGTCCTCTAATTGTGCCGTTGTCGTCGACAATTAGAATGCGGATCACGTAATGGCCCTGAATCGCCGTGTTGTCACTAATCGTGACAGCCGTCAATGGGGCACTTCTGGTAGGGACTATTCCCATCCGCGTGCGTGCAAGTGGCTTACAACTGCCTTGAGTTGGTAGTTCCGCGTGCGACGACCAAGCGCAAAATGTTAGTTGAGTCCTACTGAGCGTTCTTTCACCTGCTCGTATTTACTTCTGCTCGTCGGTGCTGTGCGCTTCCACATATACGAGCTGAAACCGCGAGCCGCTCGCCTGGGGCTGAATTGCAACTGCGTGTTGCTTTTCTTTGGTTCCGGATTTCAACGAGATCTCGTCCTTTTTGGGTTTTTCGTCCTCACACGTTAATTCCTTCGACGATTTTTTGACACTGTCTTCCTTTTTAGCGGACGACGGCGCGGGATTGCTGCAATCTAAAACCGGGCCGTATTTTGCCAGGGCCTTGCGGTAAAACGCGGCGACTTTATCCGGGGCGTCCGCTGACTCCAGTTTCACGACAATCAATTTGAATCCGGACGAGCCGCCCCGCAAGCCCACATTCAGTGCGGAGCTATCGTCGGAATCATCCTGCTGCCGGTGAGAGCTGGGATAGAACGGCAGGCCTATTTCTTTGGCGCTGGCGTTCTTACCGAGGTTGAAGCCGATACTGTCCTTGTCGTTTTCGGATTGCTGCGGGTGTGAAATGTTGCGGTGCAGTGCAACTGCGGGCATTGCAGTGGCCAGAAGAAATGCCAAGACGGTTCCATAAAATGCAAACGTCGTGCGTGGGCCCGACCGGTTCGCACGATCGCGCTTCAGGACATTGTTATTCACGGGGGTTTTCATGGCGCTCCTTCTGTTCGCGTATATGCAGAGATACGCGAGATCTGTGCAGAATGTTCCATCGCGATGATTTTGCTGCTTTCCTTTCGACTGGGCGAGTCGCTTGAAGCAACAGGAGAAACGCGGGTCGGATCACAATCAACAATATGCCACGGACGGTAAGGCTGCCGTGATCACGTATGAGAGCACAGCGACTGCTGGTGGCTGCCAGCAGCTTGTGCGGTGCCGGGTACTTTTTGACTGCCTCCCTGGTACTAACGTCATATTTGCAACGGCGCTTGAATATCGCAATCTGTGGCTGGAGGTAACGCCATGAAAGCCGTTGCTGGTTTGTTCGCCGCAGTGTTGTTCACGTCGGGGGCCGCGTTTGCGCAGCAACAGCAGGGGACGGGGCAGTTGGTATGCCGGGAACTGGCAACCACGGGTTATTTTCTGAATGCTGGCGAAACGGTGGTTAATGGCGCAGCGTGCCACATGGTGTCGCAATCGGGATCGGAGGCTGAAGACCAAGGACAGAATTTTGCGTCCGGACATGTGCCGCCGGAGGGCGCTGCCGTCGAACTGCAACCTACCGTGCGCAACACTGGTACCACGAGCTCGCCCACACTTTTCATCAAGCCAATGCAGGGGTTTGAGGGATTTTTGTCCGTGGCAATGCAGCGGAAACATGTCGGGCTCGCTCAGGAAATGTTCGAGCCACGCGCTACCTATATTCTCCAGGTGAAATGGGACAGCGAGGATGCGAGTGTTGTGGCGGTGTCGGCGAAGCGGTCACATCGTTCGGATGAAGTGCCGACCTTGCAGCTGGTGGACGGGCGCTCTGGCGCGGTTCTGATGACCTATATGCTGAACCGGGCGAATACTTCGCGCGGCGAGAAGGCGACTGCAGAGACTGTGGCTTTGCTG
>Ga0182015_10000488_pt1 | contig 56606 bp, 62 predicted proteins | sample 712P3MmetaG_FD_120478 | JGI IMG/M metagenome (GOLD analysis project Ga0182015, IMG submission 120478) | Permafrost microbial communities from Stordalen Mire, Sweden - 712P3M metaG | ecosystem: Environmental > Terrestrial > Soil > Wetlands > Permafrost | place: Sweden: Stordalen | collected...
CAGATCTTCCGTTCCGACCGGTTTCTCCGCGGGGGCGACCAGCAATCGTTCCAGGACGCCGGCTACGCGGCGGTACGGTTCGTCGAATCACACGAGAACTTCACGCATCAGCACCAAGACGTTCGGATCGAAAACGGCGTTCAGTACGGCGATCTCCCACAGTACATGGACTGGCAGTACCTGCGCCGCGCAACGCAAGCAAACATCGCGGCGCTCGCGACGCTCGCTCTGGGCCCGGCTCCTCCCGGCAAGGTTGCGCTCGTGCTTCATCGTCTCGGTTACGATTCCACGCTGCGCTGGAGCGCCGCCGCCGGCGCGGTGTCGTACGAGATTCTCTGGCGGGCGACCGATGCGCCGCTGTGGCAGCATGCGCAAAACGTCGGTAACGTCGTCGAGGCGACGGTGCCCGTTTCGAAGGACGACGATATTCTCGGAGTTCGCAGCGTCAACGCAGACGGGCTGCGCAGTCCGGCGGTTTACCCGGTTGCGCTCCGAGAGTAACTCGAAAGAAGGTCTGACGGTGCCTCGGCCGCCGAGCGCTCGGCTTCCCAGTCACCGTCGCTCGGCGGCGAGCGTTATTCCGGCCATGAGAGGTTGGAAGGCGCACGCCGCCGCCTTGGCGTTGCTCGGCCTTTGCTTCGCCTCATCACTTCCCTACGTGCCGGCCGGCGCGCAGGAGTCCGCGCGCATTGCGAGCTTCGCGGGCGGCGCGGGCTGGATCAACAGTCCGCCGCTCGAGCCCGAGCAGCTTCGCGGTAAGGTCGTGCTCGTCGACTTTTGGGAGTACACCTGCATCAACTGTTTGCGCACGCTTCCCTACCTCCGGGAATGGGATCACCGATATCACGACCGCGGGTTTGAGATCGTCGGCGTGCATACGCCCGAGTTCGATTTTTCCGGCGAGCGCGCGAATGTAGCGGCTGCAGCGAAGCGGCTCGGCGTTACCTGGCCGATCGTGCTCGACGATAGGTTCGCCGTTTGGAAGCGCTATGGCAATACCGTGTGGCCGCACGAGTACCTGTTCGATCAGCAGGGTCGTTTGCTGGAAAGCGTCGCCGGCGAGGGCGGCTACCAGGAGACGGAGCGGAGGATTCAAGAGGCACTGCAGAGCGCAAACCCGCACGAGGAATTCCCGCCGGTTATGCCGCTGCTTCCCGAGGATAGTTACGACAAACCCGGAGCCGTCTGCTATCCGCAGACGCCGGAGCTCCTCGTCGGACGCCGCCCGATCGCCGACGCCGGCGCATCCAACCTGCCGTCTCAAGACACCAACTACGCCGACACTGCTGCGAACCCGAAGGACGGCGCGATATATCTCCAGGGGTACTGGCAGCTCAGCCGCGAGGCCGCCATCTCTGGGGAAAGCGGCGGGTTCTTCGCCCTGCGCTATCACGCGATCCAGCTCGTCGCGGTGATGAGACCGGAGGGCGGAGGCGCGATCCGCGTCGACGTCATGCAGGACGACCGGGCGGTCGCGCGCGGCGACGCCGGAAAAGATATCGAATACGATGGTCAGGGACATTCGTACGTCACCGTGAACGCCGCGCGAGCCTACGATCTGATCGTCAACGCTCACTTTGGGGAGCACCAGATCGAACTGGCGCCCAAATCGGCCGGCCTCGGAATCTACGACGTCGCGTTCGAGTCGTGTGAGATCCCGGGAACCGCTCGATGACGAATCTGTATCGTTCGAACGTCCTGTGTGCCGTCGTCGCGGGCCTTTCCGGTGCGATCTTGATTGATCTGTACCTGACCTTGACGGAGCCGCTGATCGCCAAAGGCGTGACACCGCAGATCGTCATGCAATGGGATGCCTCGAACTTCGTAGGCATGGATGCCTATCACGGCGGCTGGGCGACGGCCGCCTTCGGCACGTTGGCGCATTTTGGCGTGAGCGTCGTGTGGGCCGGACTGTTTGTGTTTGCGGCGCTGCGCGTACGGTGGCTGATCGATCACCCGCTGCCCGCGGGTGTTTTGCTCGGCGTCGTTGCGATGGCGGTCATGCGCGCCATCATCCATTTGGGGTACGCCGTCGTACGCCCGTTTCCGTCGGTCTGGTATTTTCTCTACCTGCTTATCGCACATGTCGTATTTTTCGGGATCCCCGTCGCGTTGGTGTCGAGTCGCATCTTGCGGCGCGGGCGGTTATTCCAATCGCAAGACTCCTAACGACGCATCTGCGGCAGCCAGCGTCTCGTCGACGTCGTCCGCAGTGTGCGCGGTCGAGATAAACATCACTTCATTCTGCGAGGGGGGCAGCAAGATGCCACGCGCCAGCATTGCGTCACAGTACGCTGCATACGCTTGCCGGTCGGCGGCCCGCGCGTCGTCGTAGTTCTGCGCCGGCGGCCCCGCCCGAAACTTAAAATCCACGACCGACTCCCATTGAACGACGGCATAGCCCAAGCCGCGACGCGCGAAGATCTCTCGTAGTCCTTCGGCGAGGCGGCGCGCAAGGCGTCCCATCTCGGCATAGTAGCCGGGCTGCTCTTCGAGCAGATCGAGGACGCGATGGGCCATCCCGACGCAGAACGGATTGCCGGCGTGCGTCCCTCCGGTGAATGCGTCGCCGGACGGCGCGAGCGCCGCCATCACGTCGCGACGCCCGCCGAACGCGGCGATAGGCGCGCCGCCGCCCATCACCTTGCCGAGCGCCGTTACGTCGGGAGCGATTCCCAGCCGTCCTTGAGCGCCCGCCGTTCCGAATCGCAGCCAGGATATCACTTCGTCAAAGACGAGCAGCGCGCCGCAGCGCCGGGCGCGATCGCGCAAACCTTCGAGGAAGCCCGGCGCGGACGGCACCAGACCCATATTCGCCGCAATCGGTTCGACGACGATCGCGGCAAGATTGCCGGCGCTGCGCTCGAGCTGCTCGTCGACCGAAGCAAGATCGTTGTATCGCGCGACCAGCACGTCGCGCCGCACGTTCTCCGGAATCCCTCCCCCGCTCGCGCCGCCCACGGAGGCACCCGCATCGATGAGCGCAAGGTCGAAGTGCCCGTGGTAGTCGCCCGCAAACTTCAAGACGCGATCGCGTCCGGTAAAGGCGCGCGCCGTGCGAATCGCGCTCATCACGGCTTCCGTCCCCGTCGTAACGAAGCGCAGCAGCTGCATCGAAGGGAGGTGCGAGCGGATGCGCTCGGCCAGCCGGATCTCTTCGGGATGCGTGCAGCCCCATAGGAAGCCGTCGCGTGCGAGCGCGTCAAGATCCGACACGAGCGCCGGATGCGTGTGGCCGAACAGCAGAGGCCCGTACGCCATCACGTAATCGATGTAGCGGCGCCCCGCCTCGTCGTACGCATACGCTCCCTTTGCTGCGGCTTGCACGAACATCGGCAGGCCGGCGCTCCAACCGGAGCGTACCGGCGAATCGCAGCCGCCGGCGAGCACGTCGAGCGCGCGCTCGATCGACCGTTGCATACGAACGCGCCGTTCGAAGGTTCAACCGAGAAGCCATGCCCGAAACGGAGATTGCGCCCGGAACGAACATCCGCGAGCTCGTCGCGCGGCTTCCTATTGCCGCCGGCGTCTTGGAGGCATTTGGCCTTGGCTGCAGCGGCTGCGGGGTAAGCAAATACGAGACGATCGAGCAAGGAGCGCGGGCGCACGGCCTGCGCGTCGAGCCGATCGTCGCGGCGCTGCGCGAAGCCGGCCGCTCCGGCACGGTGCCGGCGATCTCCGAGGAGGTGCGCCGGCCGGCGGTACGCGCGCCCGGAGCGTTCAGCGGCCGCGGGAAGATCGCACACACCGTTCCAATCATGTCGGGCAAGGGCGGCGTCGGGAAATCGCTGGTGACGGCCATGCTCGCGGTCGGCCTGCGACGGCAGAACTACCGCGTCGGCATCCTCGACGCCGACATCACCGGCCCATCGATTCCAAAGCTCTTCGGTTTGACGCAGCCGCTGCAGATCGAGGCCGACCCGGTGAAAACCACGCCGCAAGGTCAGCCGCAACCGTTGATGACGCCGGCCCGCACGCGCAGTGCGATCGAGGTGGTGAGCTCGAATCTCCTCACCGATCGCGAGGACACGGCGATGATCTGGCGAGGACCGATCGTCGCGAGCGTGATTCGCCAGTTCTACGAGCAGGTGCTCTGGAGCGACCTCGACTTCTTGCTCATCGACTTGCCGCCCGGGACGTCCGACGCTCCATTGACGGTGCTGCAATCGCTCAATATCGATGGCGTCGTTCTGGTGACGATGCCGCAAGCGCTGGCAACGATGATCGTTCGCAAGGCGGCAAATCTCATCGCCCAGCTGAAGAAACCGATCTTGGGCGTCGTGGAGAATATGTCGTACTTCACCGCCCCCGATACCGGCACGGCATATGAAATCTTCGGCCCGTCGTACGCGCAACGAGTCGCGGATCTCGCGCAGGCGCCGGTCTTTGCCCGCATCCCCATCGATCCCGAGAAGCTGCGGCTCGCGGACGAAGGAAGGATCGACGAGCTCGACGACCCGATCAGCGACCTGCTGGCAGATCGGCTCCTCGCGGCGCTGCAAAGCCATCCGAAGGCCAAAGAGAGCATCTCCCTCATCTAGGGAAAACTCAGACCATGGCCAGCAAGAAGCAATGGTCGAGCGAGGTAACCCGCAAGAGCAATGCGCTCGATCTCGAAGCCGACGTGTTCAGCAAGGACGATCCCAAGGCAATCGCCCGCTCTCTCAAGCGCTCGGCGGAGCGGAGCACGCGACGAAAGAGCTCGCCGTACCGTTCCGCGATGTCGATGCTGACGTTCTATATCAACCGCGCGGGAAAGGGGCTCTCGAAAAAACGCCTGCACGTGCTCGAGCGCGCCAAAGATGCGCTGCGTGCGGAATATGGGCGCTGAGCACCGATGAGCGGGCGTAGGGCGTTGCTGGGCGCCGGCTTCGGGATGGCCGCCGGATACGTGGCGGTGCGTCTCTACCAGGCCGTCGAGCAATTGCGGCGGCCGACCTACGCTACCACGAAGGATGCCACGGCGTACTCGCGCATTCGCCGATCGCTCGAAGTAGCCGGAACCATCCGCAGCACCGCCGCATTCGTTGCTTTCGCCTACGGGCCGCTGGCCGCGCGTGCCGATCGTGCGACCAAAGCGCTTCCCGTTTGGATTCGGCCGGCCGGCTTCATCGGGCTCGTTGCCCTGGGTTCCGCGTTGCTCGAGCTTCCGGTCTCGTTCGTCGAGGACTACGCGCTGGAGCGGCACTTCGGCTTGAGCGATCAATCCGAGGGCGACTGGCTCGGCGACTATGCGAAGAGCGCGCTGATCTCTATGGGCTTGACGGCGCTCCTCGCCGCGCTCTTCGGTTTTGCGGTGCGGCGCGCGCCGCACCGATGGCCGGTCCTGGCCACGGTGGGCGTATTCCCGTTGTTCGTGGCCGGCAATCTCATCGTTCCAATCTATGTGATGCCGCTCTTCAACAAATTCGAGCCGGTGACCGGCTCGCTGGAAGATCGCATCCGCCGCCTCGCGAGCCGGTTTGGCGTCGGAGACGCTGCGATTCTGCGAATGGACATGAGCCGGCAAACGCGCAAGGCGAACGCCTTCGTTACCGGCATCGGTCACACGCATCGGATCGTGCTCGGCGATACGTTGATCGAAGCCTTCCCGGAAAACGAAACCACGTTCGTGGTCGCGCACGAGCTGGGTCATTACGTCAACAAGGATACCTGGCGGCTCATCGGCCTCGGCGAGGTTCTGTCGCTGGCCTTGTTCTTGATCGCCAACGGCGCAATCTCCGAGCGCGACCGCAGACGGCTGCACGACCGTCCGCTGCTCATCGCGCGTCTCTACGCGCTCATGCTAATTACAACGCAAGTCCTGCGGCCTTTGCTCTTCGCGTTCTCGCGTTCGCGCGAATGGGCGGCGGACCGCTTCGCCATCGAAGCAACGGGCGAAGCCTCGGCCGGGGTTTCGGCCTTCCGCCGGCTTCGCGACCAAAACCTCGCCGACGACGATCCGCCGTTGTGGTACGAAATCTTCTTCTCGTCGCATCCGTCGCTGCGATCGCGCATCGCAGCGCTGGAGCTCTCGAAGAACCTCTAGCCGAGGATCGCGGAAGGCCGCGTCTGCAGCCAGGTTGCCAGGTCGGTCTTAGCGACGGCAGCGGCGCCGTTGCGCAGCTCGCGGCGGAGCTCGCCGAAGAGGCCGTAGCCTTCGGCAAACGCATCGTGCTTATGAATGGATTCCTCGTTGACTTGACCGGCGAAGACGAACGTATCGTCGCCAAAGTCGGCGTACATTTCCAGTGAGCGCGCGAGGATTCCACGCACGACATCTTCGACGAACTTCGGATTATGGTGCGCTTTGTTTACGACGAAGAACTCGTCGGGCCGCTTGAGCAGATCGTAGGTTTCGCTCGACATGGAGTTTTCGACGATTTCGACGAGATCTTCGGCGCGAACGAGATCGCTCTGGGGATCCGCCGTGCCAAGCAACAGTGTTCCTCGTCCGCGTTGATTGTGCGTCGCCGCGGGCAATGCGTCGAGAGCGCGCTGCGCGTCGGCCGTGGTAAATCCCGCTTCGACCAGCTCGTGCAGCCAATGCTCCCGCATCATCCCTTGGGCGCAGGGACAGGCCGTCATTCCCTCCGCCTCGACGCCGACGACGCGTCGGGTGCCGCCCGCGTCCGCGTGCGCGATGCCGATCAGCACGTACGTTTCTTCGCCGCGTTTGCCGCTCACCGGCGTCCAGCGCTCCAGCGCAAATCGTGCGCGAAGGCGCACGTCGGCGCTGACGGCGCGCTGGCTGGCCACGATCGATCCCGCGATGGATTCGGCAAGCCGCTCGATCCGCGCGGGCTGGGCAGCATCGGCGAGAACGTCGAGCGTCGCTTCCTCGAGAACCTCCGCAAAGCGCGACATGTGAACGCCGGCGCGATCGGGAGAGACATCGGCAACCATCGAGAAATCGGCATTGTAGACGTTGGGACGACCGTCGATCTCCAAATGCACGACGCGGCGAACGCCGGTAACGCCGGCGCGACCGAGCGACAGGCGCACCTCCGGCGCCTCCGACTGGCGATCCGTATCGAAGCGCAACGTCCGATCGAGACGCCTCACGCCGCTGGTGCCCTGCATCGTGACGAAGCGGGGAGCGATCTCTCGCAGCGGCACGGCGTTGTACGGCCGGTCGTCGAGCCGGTGCTGCGCCAGGTCGCCATCAAAGACGAGAAGGTCGATATCGATCGGTCGCGGCTCGAGCCGGCGCGTGTCGCGGGCACGACCGACGGCGAGTTCGACGTCGCGTGCAAAGCGCTCGAACTCGTCCCGCGCACAGTCGCAGCGCAGCCCCGCGGCAATATTGAGATAGGCCGGTCCGGGCGCGCCATCGGCCGCTTGCGATTCGTAGAAGGCTGAAACGGCGAAGATTTCAGCGCGAGTCCGCAAGCGCTGCAACGCGGCGAGCACGTTCGCTTGCCGATCGCCGAGATTCGACCCAATGCCGACGTAGAGTTCGTGCATGCCAACGCGCCCCTTCGATTCAAATGTGCCGCGGCCCGTTCCACTGCCGGAATTCGCCTGGCAGGCAGCGTATCGTAGCCGGGCCATGCAACCCGCCGACATCTATCCGTACGTACTCGACCCGAAGCTGACGACGCAGGTGTGGGGTGGCGACGAGTTGGTTCGGGTGTACGGCAAGCATGGCGATCCCAACGCCAAGCTCGGCGAATCCTGGGAGTGCTGGGAGACCGACCGCGTGCTTAATGGAGCGCTCGAGGGATCCACCGTCGCCGACCTGCGTGTCCGGCTCGGCCCGCAACTGCTCGGCGACATCGACGCAACCCGGCCCTTTCCGGTCCTTACGAAGATCATCACCGCCCACGACTGGCTTTCCGTGCAAGTACACCCCGACGACGCCTACGCGCAACGCGTCGAACACCAGCCGTTTGGTAAGACGGAGTGCTGGTACGTCATGGATGCGCAGCCGAACGCTCAGATCGTCTATGGCTGGACGCGCGACACCTCGCGCGAGGAGTACTTGGAGCGGGTCGCCGATGGGACGCTCGGAGAGCTGTTGCGCAAGATCGACCTGAAGAAAGGCGACGCGGTATACATTCCGCACGGTGTCGTGCACGCGATTGGTCCGGGCGTCACGATCTTCGAAACCCAGCAGGCATCGGATTTGACCTACCGCATGTTCGATTACAATCGCGTGGGCCTCGACGGCAAGCCGCGCGAGCTCCACGTGCAGAAAGCGGCCGACGTGCTCGACTACTCCGTGACGGAGATGGGAGCGCTCGAGCAGGTTGCGTACCATTTCGAAGGCCTCGACCGGAGGGCGCTGATCGCCGACGATCATTTTGTGGTCGAACGGATCACCGCTACCGCCGACCCGGCATCGCTGCCGACGAGTCGTCGTCCGTTGATCGTCATGGCGCTGAACGAACCGCTCGAAGTTGCCGCCAATGCGGCATCCGTCACGCTTTCGCCCTATCAAACGGCGCTCGTTCCCGCTGCCGCGCAATGGTGCACCGTTCGATCCGCAGACGGATTAGGCGCTCCATTCATGTTCGTGACACCTCCGGAGAACCGGGAGTCGCTCGCCGCGCAACTGATCGCCGCGGGAATCGCGCAGGATCGCGTCGACCGCTTCATGGAGCAGTTCTGACCCAACGAGATTCGAGCGGGACGCTGCTATTGGGCGATCTCGCCGCAACGGCCCTGGCCGAACGTTACGGCACGCCGCTGCTGGTCGTGGATTTCGAGACGGTGAATGCTGCCGTCGACGCGCTCGTCGCCTGCGCCGCGCGATGGGACGTCGAGGTCTCGTACGCTGCCAAAGCCTTCGCCACCGTCGAATTCCTTCGTCACCTCGCGAGGTTCCCGATCGGCATCGACGTATGTTCGCTCGGCGAATTGATAACCGCGGAGCGAGCTGGTTTTGCGCCCGAGCGCATCACGCTCCACGGCGCGGGCAAGCCACTCGCCGAGCTGACCGCGGCGGCGACGGGCCGCATCGGCCGCATCGCGGTCGACGGCATCGAGGAAATGGAACGGCTTGCCGCCGTCACGTCCGACGGCCGCACCGTCGACGTCATGCTGCGGCTGAACGTCGGCGTCGAAGCGCGGACGCACGCGTACGTGCGCACCGGCGGTCACGACACGAAGTTCGGCCTCCATCCGCGCGACGAGGGCGCGGCGGCGGCGCTGCTACAGGCCAATCCGCAACTGCGTTTCGTTGGACTGCACGCGCACATCGGATCGCAAATCTACTCCGAGGCGTCGTACGTCGAAGCCGCGCTCGCGCTCGTCGACGCTGCCGCCCGCTTCGCCACTGCCGGGTTGAGGACGCATCGCATCGTGATTGGCGGAGGATTCGGCGTGCCGTCAGATCCCGATTCCGGCGAAGGCGCTCTGGACGTTGCTGCCACCGTCGCCGCCGTCGCGAAAAGCGTCGGAAGCGCGGCGCGCGATCGTGGACTCCCGGCACCTCGGCTGGGCATCGAACCGGGTCGCTCCATCATCGCGACGGCCGGAACGACGCTCTACCGCGTATTGGCGGTGAAACGTCAATCGTACCGCACCTTCGTCGTCGTCGACGGCGGGATTGCGGAAAACCCTCGGCCGGCGCTCTATGGCGCGCGCTATCGCGTGATTGGAGCTGCGCCGCTCACCGGCGATCCGATGGAGGTCACGCTCTGCGGCCGTTCCTGTGAAAATGACGAGCTTGCCACGGTGAACCTTCCCTCGGGCGTCGCGCCGGGCGCACTGCTCGCAATGTGCGGGACGGGCGCGTACACCTATAGCATGGCAGGAAACTACAACCGTTTTCCGCGCCCGGCGGTCGTCGGCGTGGAGCAAGGAGCTCACCGGCTGCTGGCCCGGCGTGAAACGATCGAGGACGTGCTGCGCACCGACGCGGTCGCGGATGCATCCGGCAGCGCGGCCCCGGCGTTGTAAGTACGTATGGAAAGCGCAACCGCAACCTTTGCCGCCGGCTGCTTCTGGGGAGTCGAAGCGGCATTCCGACAAGTCCCCGGCGTACTCGACGTCGTTTCCGGCTACACCGGCGGGCGAACCGAGAACCCAACCTACCGTCAAGTGTGCGGTTACGGTACGGGGCATGCCGAAGCGGTCGAGGTTACGTACGATCCGCAACGTGTGACGTACGACGATCTGCTCGACGTGTTCTGGCAGATTCACGATCCGACGCAGCTCGACCGGCAAGGACCCGACGTCGGCGACCAATACCGCTCCGCAATCTTCACGCACGGTCAGGCGCAGTACGAGGCCGCGCTTGCGTCGCGCGACCGCGAGCAAACGCGCCAATCGAAGCCGATCGTTACGCAGATCGTTCCCGCCGTGCACTTTTGGCCTGCCGAAGAGTACCACCAGCGGTATTTCGAAAAGAATGGCGGCGCGGCGTGTCATGTGATTCCGGGCGGTGCGCGGTGAAGCGCGGTGAGTTCGTCGCCATCGTCGCCGCGTCGGCGGTCTTCGCCGCGGCGCGCAAAGGCTTTGCCGCAGAGCAGTATCAGATCATCCATAGCGACGCGCAGTGGCGCGCGCTGTTGGGAGACGACCGGTTCGACATCCTGCGCCGCGGCGGAACGGAGCCGGCTTTCTCGAGCCCGTTGATCGGAGAAAAACGCGCCGGTATGTATCGATGCGCCGGCTGCGATCTGGCGCTCTTCTCATCGCGAACGAAGTACGACAGCGGCGACGGCTGGCCGTCGTTTTGGGACGTGTTACCGAACACCACCCGAACGCAGGCCGATTACGCGATGATCGAGGAGCGCACGGAGGTCCATTGCCGGCGCTGCGGCGGCCACCTGGGGCACATCTTTGACGATGGACCGGCGCCAACGCATCTGCGCTACTGCATCGACGGCCTCGCGCTCCGCTTCGTTCCGGCGTAAAGAACCCCGCAGGCCCTCGCGCACCGACATCGGTGCGGTGCACGCCGGCTATGCGAGCTTGACGCCGCTCCTGCTGGATCGAACCGCGCCGTCGGCGCTCGGGGAACTTTCGGATGTCTTCGGGGACTGACCGTTGGAGCTGGACGCCTCCGACTGCACGCGGCGTTTGGGAAGGTGCCGTCCCGTCAGTTCGGCGACCGCCGCCAGTCGATGCATGAGCGCTTCGAACTGCTCGCAGTCGAGCGACTGTGCGCCATCGGAGAGCGCGCGCGCCGGATCCGGATGCACCTCGATAAGCAGTCCGTGCGCGCCCGCCGCAAGACTGGCGACGGCGATTGGCGGCACGAGGCGCGCGATGCCGACCGCATGCGAAGGATCGACGATCACCGGCAGATGCGTCATCTCTTCGAGCAACGGTACGACGGAAATGTCGAGCAGGTTGCGGGTCGCGACGTCGAACGACCGGACGCCGCGCTCGCAGAGCACCACGTCCTCGTTGCCGCCGATCAAGATGTATTCCGCCGCGAGCAGCCACTCTTGGACCGTCGCGGAGAGTCCACGCTTGAGCAGAACGGGAATACGCACCGCTCCCACTTCCCGCAGCAGTGCAAAGTTCTGCATGTTGCGCGCGCCAATCTGCAGCATGTCGGCGTAGGCGGCGACCTTCTCGACGTCGCGCGGATCCATTACCTCGGTAACGACGCTGAGGTCGTGGCGATCCCCGGCGTCGCGAAGAATTTTCAGGCCTTCCTCGCCGAGGCCTTGAAACGAATAGGGGGAGGTTCGCGGCTTGTAGGCACCCCCGCGCAAGACATTTGCGCCGGAAGCGGCCACCGATTTCGCGGCCGCATCGAGCTGCTCGCGGGACTCAACCCCGCAGGGGCCGGCACAGATTGCGATCTCGTCGCCCCCGAAAGCGGCGCCGTTGCTCAACCGCACGACGGTACGTTCCGGCCGCGCATCGCGCCGGACCAACCGATACGACTGCGGTACGTTGACGCCTCGCTCCATCACTGCGCCTTCGACGAATAGGAGGCGCCTCACCCGCGGCTCCCGCAATCAGGGTTGGTGGAGCACGTCGCGGTTACCGGCATGGGGATCGTTTCGCCCATCGGCGCGACGACCGGCCCCTTCTGGCAGGGCCTCCTCGATGGCCAGCGCGCAATCGCTCCAATGGCGGCGTCGCCGCTGAATCTCACCGGAAATGGCCTCTGGGCCGCTGTCGGGGACGAATTCCTCGACGCAACGCAGATCGACGCGAGCGCCTTTCGCAACACCGATCGCTTCACGCAGTACGCCCTCGCCGCCGCGGCACAGGCGCTCGACCAAGCCGGGCTGCTTCCTCCCGAACGCACGGCCGTCATCATTGGCAATACCATGGGCGGCCTACCACTGGTCGCAGAATCGCAGACGCGCCTGCTCGAAAGCGGGGGCCGATCGGTAACCCCAAAGCTCATGGCGTTAGTGATTCCGAACATGGCCGCCGCCTCGATCGCCCTGCTCTGGAAGTTGCACGGCCCGCAGCTGGCGATCAGCACGGCCTGCGCCTCATCGCTCGACGCGATCGGCATGGCTGCCGGCATGATCGAGCGCGGCGAGGTCGAGGCAGCCATTGCCGGCGGCAGTGAAACGCTCTTGAGCCCGCTCGTCTACGAGAGTCTCGTTCGCGCCGGCGCGCTCTCCCGCAACAACGACGTGGAACGCGCGTCGCGCCCGTTCGACGTGGATCGCGACGGTTTCGTGATGGGTGACGGCGGAGCGGTGCTCGTCTTGGAGCGAAGCGAACGCGCCGCCGCGCGCGGTGCCGCGGTGCTCGCGCGTATTCGCGGTTACGGTTCGGTTGCCGACGCCTACCACATCACGTCGCCCGATCCGTCGGCGCGCTACGAAGTTTGCGCCATGCGCGATGCGCTCGACGCCTCCGCCGACGTGCGGGCGCGTTGCCGAGTGGTCTACGCCCACGCGACGGGCACGATCGTCGGTGACGCCGCCGAAGCAACGGCGATCGACGCCGTTTACCCGGATGGAGACGTCATCGTCACGTCGATCAAAGGACATGTCGGCCACAGCATGGCCAGCGCGGGCGCGATGTCTGCGCTCGCCGGGATCATCGGCATGCACGAACGCCGCATTCCGCCAACGATCGGAACGCGGCGCGTCGATCCCAAGACGCGGTTCGACCTAGTCGTGGATCGCCCGCGCGAGCTTGCCTACGAAGCGTTCCAAGTCAACGCCTTTGGGTTCGGCGGACAGAACGCATCGCTGGTTGTGTCGACCTAGGAGCCTGTAGGGTAATGGCCGTTTTCGGATTCGTCGCCGAATTTTGTTCGAAGACGAGGCGCGATGAGGGAGCGAAGCCGTAGCTTCGTGACCGAAGAGCGACGAAATATTCGGACAGAAGACGGCACGAAGACGGAAATGTGCCATAACCCTACAGGCTCCCCCGTGCTGCAGGGTGCTTCGATCGCAACTCGGAAGCTTGGCGCGTGCACCCTTGAGGTAGAACGCCGATGAATCTTCTCGTCAAAGGAACGAGCGGACCGTTGACCGGCGAGGTCGTGGTTCCGAACTCGAAGTACCATGCGCACCGCGCGTTGATTCTGGCATCGCTCGCTCCGGGTACCAGCCGTATCGCCGGTCTCTCCGATGCACGCCACGTCGAGTTCACCATGGACGTCCTGCGGGCGCTCGGAACGAAGATCGAAACGGACGCGGATGGGCTGCTCGTCACCGGCGGACCCTATCACGTCACGCGCCCGAGCGTTTCGGTCGGGAGTTCCGGGTCGACGCTCTACTTCATGATTGGGCTCGCGTCGCTGGCCGATGCGCCGATTACGCTTACCGCACAGAAATACTTTCAGCGGCGGCCCGTCGGCCCGCTCCTGGATGCGCTGTCGGCGCTCGGTGTGCGTTTCGAAGCCAATGCCGGATGTCCGCCGATCGCCGTTTCGCCCGGCCGGCCGCGGGGAGGACGCATCGTCATTCCCGGAACGCTGTCGCAATGGATCTCGGGCCTGCTGCTCTTGGCTCCGTTCGCGCGCGAGCGAACCGTGATCGATGTCGAGGGAGACCTCAACGAACGCCCCTACATCGCGCTGACCGCACAGATGATGCGCGCGTTCAATTTAAACGTCCGCATTGCCGAGGATTGGCGGCGCTTCGAGATCGATCCGGAGCAACAACCGCGCCCGGCTACGGTCGAGCTCCCTCCCGACGTGGGCTCGGCGGCCTTCGGGCTTGCGGTGACCGCGCTCCATCCGTCCGACGTGCTCTTTCGCGGCCTTACCGATCCTCGGGCAAAGACGTCCGATCATCCGGAAGCGGCGTTTCTCGACATCATCGCCGAGATGGGCTTACCGATGGCGTACGATGCGGAGGCCGGCGCGGTTCGCGTCCGTCACGACGGCATCGAACTGCGCGGCGCTCGCATCGACTGCCGCGACATTCCCGACATGTTGCCGATCCTTTCCACACTGGGTACGTTTGCGCGAGGCGAAACCGTGCTCGAAAACATCGCGCACGTACGGTTGAAAGAGTCGGATCGCGTCGCCGCGATGCTGCAGCTCAATCGCATGGGCGGGCGGCTGGAACTTCACGACGACCGCCTCGTTGCCCACGGAGTCTCCGAGCTCTTTGGGGCGCACCTGTCGTCGTTCAACGATCATCGGATCCTCATGTCGCTGGCAGTGGCGGCCTCGCGCGCGCACGGTCAAAGCACGCTGACCTATCCGCACGCCTACCGCATATCCTATCCGCGGTTTCTCGAAGCGATGCGTGCGATCGGCGTGCCAATGTCGGTCTCGGATGGTCCGACCAGCGATCAACGGCACGGGCCCGCAATGTTGAAGCCCGATCGCGCGGCGCAGCGGACGACGAGCGAGCTGCTCGCAGAGCGCGCGCGGGAAGCGCCCGGCGAGACGGCGCTCGTGGAGGCGCGCGACGACGGCGACATCGCCCTTACGTGGAGCGACCTGCACGACCGCGTGCAGCGCGCCGCGACGCTATTGCTCGGCCTCGGCGTGCGCGGCGGCGAGCGCGTCGCCTTCCAACTTCCCAACTGCGTCGAGTTCGTGGTGATCGCGCTCGCGACGCTGCAGGTCGGCGCGGTCTGTTGTCCGTTGATGCCGATCTTTCGCGAACGCGAGGTGGCATTTTGTCTGCGCCGCTCGCGCGCACGGGTGCTCTTCGTCCCCGACGAGGCGCGCGGCCGCCGGCATGCGGACGAAGTTGCGTCGCTTCTTCGCGAATCCCAAGTTTCGGACGGCGATCTCCCGCTTTGCCTCGAGCACGTCGTCGTCTGCACCGGCCGCGCACCCTACGCGCTTCCGGCGTTCCAGTACGACGATCGCTCCGTTGGGTGGCTGCGCTTCGCAGAAGCGATGCGCGACGTTCGGGTAGACGCCGAAGCACTCGCCGCTCGTAGGGCCGATCCCGAATCGATTGCGCAGCTCTTGTTTACCTCCGGAACGTCAGGCGAGCCCAAGGGCGTTCTTCACCGTAACGACGTCTTGATGCGGGCCGCCGCGATGGAGGTCGAGCATCTCGGGCTCGGCGTCGAGGATCGCATCTTCATTCCGTCGCCGCTCGCGCACCAGACCGGGTTTCTCTACGGGATGTGGCTCGCGTTGGTCATGGGCGTGCCGCAGATCGTTCAGCCGGTATGGAACGCGGAGCGTGCGCTGCGCGCGCTGCGCGAGTGGAACGGGACCTTCGTGCAAGCTGCGACGCCGTTCTTGGCCGACCTCGTCGCCGCCGTCGAAAACGGACAGGCTCCGCCGGCGGCGCTGCGCATCTTCGTCGCCACTGGCGCCGCCGTGCCGCGCGGTTTGGCGGAGCGCGCGACGCGGATTCTCGGTACGGCCGTCTGCGGGGCGTGGGGCACCACGGAATCGTGTTTGGGATCGCTGGCCGCGCCAACGGACGAAACCGCGAAAGTCTGGGGAACCGACGGGCGCGCGCTCCACGGCATCCGCCTACGAATTGCCGACGCGGACGGCCGCGTTCTTCGCGCGGGCCAAGAGGGTCACTTCGAAGTACAATCGCCGACGATGTTCGTCGGATACGCCGACCACCCCGAGTGGACCGCCGCCGCGTATACGCCCGACGGCTGGTTTCGCACCGGGGACCTCGGCGTCATGGATGATGCGGGATTCATCCGGATTACCGGACGCGTGCGCGACGTCATCAATCGCGGCGGCGAAAAGATTCCGGTGGCCGAGATGGAGCAGCTCCTCGGCGACCATCCGGCGATCGCCGAAGTTGCCATCGTCGCCATGCCGGATTCGCGCTTGGGTGAACGCGCCTGCGCTTTCGTCGTGCTGCGGCCGAAGAGGCGGCTCGGTTTCGAGCAGATGCAACATTACCTCTTCGCCTGCCAGGCCTCGAAACATTACTGGCCCGAGCGGCTGGAAATCGTCGACGAGCTTCCGCGCACGGCCTCGGGAAAGATTCAGAAGTACGTGCTGCGCGAGCGCGCGCGGAGTCTACGCCCGCAGGAACCCGAGCGGGCGACGATTGCGTGACACAGCTCGACCGCCGGGAGCTCGTCGACGAAACCTCCTTTGCCGCGCTGAAGGACGAGATCGCCGCATACGTTGCCGGCCCCGCGGAGACGTGGGCGCAGCGCATCGAGCGCGAGCGACGCGTTCCCGCCGAGCTGTGGGACGAACTGCGCGATCGCGGCTACCTCTCGTTGGCGGCGCCGGCGGCATATGGGGGCCGTGGCCTCACTTTTTCGCGGTATCTCGAACTCATCGAGCTTTTCTCGATGTCGCACGCGTCGATCCGTATGATCGTGCACGTCGTCAACGGCACGTGGCGGGCGATGGATCGTTTCGCGACCCCCGAACAGCGCCGCGACTTCATTCTTCCCTCGATACGCGGCGAGCTCAAGATTGCGTTCACGCTGACCGAGCCGACCGCCGGCACCGGCGCCGACCTTCGCTGCAGCGTCGTACGCGAGGGTGATACCTACTATCTCAGCGGTGAGAAGCATCTCATCACCTTCGGAACGATCTGCGATTATTGGCTGCTCTTCGCGCGGCTCGCCGGAACGACTGGCGCCGCTGGAACCGTCGCGCTGCTCGTCGATCGGCGGGCACCGGGAGCGACGGTGATCGAAATGGAGGAGTCGATGGGGGTTCGCGGCACCGATCACGGGCGCCTGATATTCGAGCGCGCGCCGGTGCCGGTGGCGCAGCGGCTCGGTGGGGAAGGACAGGGTCTGGAGATCGCGCTCGGCGGATTCCTCACCCCGAGCCGCATCTCGGTGGCGATGAGCTGCGTCGGTTTGGCCCGGCGCGCCCACGAACTGGCCATCGCGTATGCGCGCACGAGAGAGACGTTTGGCAAGCGCCTCGAGCAGCGGCAAGCAATTCGCTTTATGATCGCGGAGAATGCGACCGACATCGAGGCCGCCCGACAGTTGACCCTCCATGCCGCGCGGCAATGGGAGGCCGAGAGCGCCAATGCGGCGATGCTTTCATCAATGTCGAAACTCCAAGCGGTCGAGATGCTGACGCGCGTCACGGATAAAGCGTTGCAGATTCACGGCGGCATCGGCTACTGGCAGCCCAACGCCATCGAGCGCGTCTATCGCGACGCCCGCGCCCAACGCTTTGAAGAAGGAACCAACGAAATTCAAAAAACGGTCATTGCTCGGGAAATCCTTGGGGGAAGCGGCGCGTGACCAGACGCTTCGACGACAAGATCGCGCTTATCACCGGCAGCTCGCGGGGAATCGGGCGTAGCCTTGCGCTCACGCTCGCGCGGGACGGAGCCTCCATCGTCGTCAACTACAACCGAAACGAGGACCTCGCAGCCGAGGTCGTCGCCGAGGTACAGCGCCTTGGCGGCCGTGCAATCGCGGTACGAGCAAACGTGGAGGAGCCGGCCGAAATCGATCGTCTCTTCGACGTCGTCGCCGCCGAGTTCGGGCAGCTCGATTTCTTCGTCTCCAATGCCGCGGCGAGCTCGTTCAAGAAGATCGAAGCGTTGAAGCCGCACAATCTCGACCGTTCGTACGCGCTCAACGTGCGCGCCTTCGTGCTGGGCGCGCAGCGCGCGGTGCGCCTGATGCGCAACGGCGGCCGGATCGCGGTCCTCTCGAGCTATGGCAGCGTCCGCGCCTATCCGACCTACGCCAACCTCGGCTCCAACAAAGCGGCGATCGAAGCCTGGGTTCGGTACATGGCCGTCGAGTTCGCGCCCCGCGGCATCAACGTCAATGCCGTCAACGGCGGTTTGATCGATACCGAATCGTGCGCGTACTTCTACAACAACGTGCCGGGGATGGCGCCGATCGACGGCGTTCTCGCGGCGATTCCGAAGCGGCGAATGGGTACACCGCAAGAGGTCGCCGACACCATCGCCTTTCTCTTGGCTCCGGAGTCAGAGTACATTACCGGCCAAACGATCTATGTGGACGGTGGATTGAGCGTGGTCGCACCACCCTTCTACGCCGACACCACAGCGCCGCTCTCGCTGTAGCGCCCGTGTTCGAGTCGGCGCTCCGGGCCGGATCCATCGGCGGGCTTCATCTTGCAAACCGCATCGTGATGGGATCGATGCATCTGGGAATCGAGTCGGACGGCGCCGCGCTCGGCGAGTTCTACGCGCAGCGCGCACGCGGCGGCGCGGCGTTGATCGTCACCGGCGGCTCGTGCGTCAACCGCGAAGGCGCGGGGGGCCGCAACTACAGTTTCATCAACGAGCCGCAGTCGGCCGCCGGACTCCAGCGAGCGGCGGACGCCGTGCATCGAGCCGGTGGGCGCATCGCGCTGCAGTTGTTCCACGCCGGGCGTTACGCATATCGCGCCTCGTTCGGCATCACCCCGGTGGCACCGTCGGCCGTGCCGTCGCGGTTCTCGCCCGATCCGCCGCGCGCGATGACCGAAGCAGATATCGAGCAGACCATCGACGACTTCGCGAGCGGCGCCGTGCGCGCCCGAGCGATCGGTTTCGATGCGGTCGAGGTGATGGCGTCGGAAGGATATCTGCTCAATCAGTTCCTCTCGCCGTTGACCAATCAACGCGACGACGTGTGGGGCGGCGATCTCGAACGGCGTATGCGCCTGCCGCTTGCCGTTCTGCGCGCAATTCGCCGGCGAGCGGGTGACGACTATCCCGTCATCTTTCGCATCTCGGGTGCCGATCTGATGACCGGCTCGAGCACGGCCGGCGACGTGCTCGCGTTCGCGCGACGGCTCGCAGAAGAGGGCATCGATGCCATCAACGTCGGCATCGGCTGGCACGAATCGTCCGTTCCAACCGTACAGCAGATGGTGCCCAACGGCGTCTGGGTGCGATTTGCCGCTGCGATCAAACACGCGGTCGGCACCGTCCCGGTAATCGCCAGCAATCGCATCAACAGCGTGGCGGCCGCCGACGCGGTGCTGGCTGCGGGAAGCGCCGACTTCATATCGATGGCGCGGCCATTTCTCGCCGATGCAGAGATCGTCGCCAAGTCCGTGCGCGGTGACGCAACGCTCGTCGACACGTGCATCGCGTGCAATCAGGCTTGCATCGACCGCTCGCTGCTCGACGCCCCGGTATCGTGCATGGTCAACCCGCGCGCGTGCAGGGAGCTGGAGTTTCCGGAAGGGTTCAACGGCGCGGCGCGACGGCGATTCGCCGTCGTCGGCGGAGGACCCGCAGGCATGGAGAGCGCGCGGGCGCTCGCCGCGCTCGGCCAGAGCGTGGAACTCTTCGAAGCTGACGACGAGCTCGGCGGACAGTTTCGCATGGCTCGGCGGATTCCCGGAAAGCGCGAATTTCACGAAACCATTCGCTACTTCAGCAACGAGCTGGCGCGTCTCGGGGTGGCCGTTCGTTTGAACGAACGCATCCGCGACGCAAAGGAACTGCGAGGTTTCGATGGGATCGTTCTCGCGACCGGCGTGCTCCCGCGGGCGGTGCCGTTGCCGGGCAGCGATCTTCCGCACGTGCTGTCGTACGCGCAGCTTCTTCTCGGCGATGCGCCAATCGGCGAACGGGTCGCCATCGTCGGTGCCGGCGGCATTGGCGTGGACGTCGCGCACTACCTCAGCCACGGCCGTACCGAGGTCGACGAGACGACGCGTTTTCTCTACGAACAGGGCCTCGCCGCGCCCAACGACGGCGCGGTACTCGTAACAGATCGTAAAGCGGTCGCATTGATGCGCCGCGGGCGCAGCGTCGGCGAGCGCATCGGTAAGACGACACGCTGGACGGTTCTTGCAGCCTTACGCGCTGCTGGAGTGAGTACGCTGGTGGGCGTGAGCTACGAGGCGATCGAGCCCGGCGGCATTCGAATCCGTGACGCCTCGGGAGAGCCGCATCTCATCGCCGCGGATACCGTCGTGATCGCCGCCGGCCAAGAGCGCAACGACGCGTTGCTCCCTCCCATCGCAACGCTCGGCATTCCCTACCGCGTCGTCGGCGGCGCCAAAGATGCAGCCGAGCTCAACGCCGTGCGCGCGTTCGAAGATGGTCTGCGCGCGGCCCACGAGCTGGCTCACGCATAACGCTTCCGCTCGTCGCGACGATATCCGATCATCGCAACGATTCCGAAACATACGGTATAACCTGCCAGACCTGCGAGGGGAACCGCCGTACCGCTCGTTCCGGTCACGCTCCACAGCAGATCCGCGAACTGCCGCGTCGGCAGAAAAGGCGAAATACTCGCGACGAACGACGGCAGATCCTGCGGCGGCATCCAGAGCCCGCCGGCATACGCGAGCAGCAGGTTGGCGGCGGTCGCGATCGGCACCGCGGCACGCGCCGACGCCCAGTAACCGATCGCGATACCGGCGAGAACGAACGGCACCCCTCCGGCGATGCAGTAGAGCGCAGCGCGCAGCCACTGCGCGAGGGTGAGATCGATTGGAGTAAAGACGCGAGCGACCAACGCCACGACCGCAGCGGTCAGCAGACCGAAGATCACCGCGGTGAGGATACGCGCCGCAAAGCGCACCAGCGGCGAAACGGGCAACGTCCGGAGATAGCGCTCCCACGGGCGTCCTCGCTCCTGCGCGATGCCCACACCGAACTGGTACAGCGTCACTCCGACAATCGCGAAAGCGATAAAGGCGAGGGCCGTCGAGTCGGCAATCTCGGCGCGCGTACGCGCAAACGGCAGGTCGAAGAGCGCGTAAAACATCGCCGGGAAGACGACCGTCGGCACGACGTAACCCGGCCAGCGCAGCAGGTCGAGAAACTGCACCTTGGTGTGTGCGCCGACGAGCGCGATATCGTTCATTCCCCACCTCCGGTGAGCGAAAGGAAGGCCTCTTCCAGCGACGGTTTCGCAATCTCCAAGTTCGAAAACATGACCCCGGAGCCCACGAGTTCGCGCACGTATGCGTCGGTATCGGGGATCGTCACGGCGACTGGACCTTCGGCGCCGACATAGCTTACGCGCCCGCCACCGACGCGTTCGCGGAGCGCCTGTGCTTTGCCGTCGAAGAGCAATCTACCGCGATCGATGACGAGGATACGCGACGCCAGCGCCTGCGCTTCGTCGAGATAGTGCGTGGTGAAGAGAATCGATCGACCGTCGGCAGCATCGCGCACGACGTCCCACAGACGCCGGCGCGACTGCACGTCGAGACCGACGGTCGGTTCGTCGAGCACGACGAGCTCGGGATTCCCCGCGAAGGCCAACGCCAGCGCCAACCGTCGCGATTCTCCTCCGGAGAGCGTTCCGGCGCGACGCTTTCGCAACGTCTCCAATCCGAACGCCGTGAGCGTTGCATCGAGCGAAGCCGGAGCCGGGTAGTGGCGCGCGACGAAGGCGAGGATTTCGTCGACGCAGAGCATGTCCGGAAACCCGCTCTCCTGCGGCGTCACGCCGAGCTTCCGGCGCACGCCGGCGTCGCGGGGCGACCTTCCAAAAAGCTGCACCGCGCCCGCATCGCAGCTTCTCAAGCCCAGAGCAATGTCCAGCGCCGTCGTTTTTCCCGCGCCGTTGGGGCCGAGCAGAGCGACGATTTCGCCGCGTTCCACCTCGAAGGATAGCCCGTCGAGCGCCCGGATCTCGCCGAACGATTTTCTAACGTCGTCGAAACGCAGCATCATCGCGCGGCCTTCAATAACGACTGCAGCTGGGTTACGTGCGCGGCGAACGCATCGCGCCCCCGCTGCGTGAGCCGATAGCGCGTCAGTGGCCGGCGGTTGACGAAGCTCTTCTCCTCCTCGACGTAGCGGGCGTCCACGAGCTTGGCCAAATGCGCACCGAGATTGCCGCCGGTGGCGTCGAGCGCGCGCGCCAACTCCGAGAATGCTACCCAATCGTAGTTCAGAAGCTCGGCAACCACCCCAAGTCGAACCTTAGAAAGCAACAGCTCGTCCACGCGTTGGTTCGCTACTCGTCGTTTGCGAGCAGTTCGCTCGCGCCAAATCCGCCATATCCGAGCAGCATGCCGGCGGCGAGGACGTAGCCCGCCAACGGCGCAGCCAGGAAATTCGCGGCGATGAGTGAGGCGATCACGGCGACGCCGGCGATCTGCGCGCGCCGGTTACCGTGCATGCCGATATAGAGCAGCACGATCGCTTCCGCAACGCTCCAGATCGCCGCCGACGCAAGTCCCGCAAAGATCCGAAACGCGGCGGCATCGACGATGAAGGCCGATCCCAGCGTGATCCAGAGCACGTTGAAGAACTCGCGCTGCACGAGCGAGCTGCGGGCGAGCAGCCGGCGCGTCTGTTTCCCCCGAAGGACGGAAAAGATTACGCAGGCGGCGAGCACGACCGCCGTCCACCAGGCGGCTTGCCCGGGGAGTACGCCGGTGTTGACCAGTGTAAAGATCGCCGTTACTGCCGCGGAGCCGATTCCCCACACGAGGAAGAACTCGCCTCCGCTGCAGAGCCGCTGATGCGACTCGGCCAGAATGCGATCGACCATCTCGATGTGGTCGCGTGCCTGACTCTCGTCGAGCCGATTCATCGCGCTAGCTCGCGTAGCGCTATCGCTGGTGCAACCGCCAATCCAACGAGCCAGACCGCACTCTGCGCCCAGGGATTGAGACCGGCAGCGTCCCAGAGCACGGCCATCGCTATGCCGTAGAGTCCCCAGGCAAGCAGGAGACGCCCGACGCAAAGAGTTTCCGCCTCGACAAGGTGAGGTTGGTGGTACATCAGAATATTCTGTTTCATAGAGTATTCTAAGGCTATCGCTTTGGCGAGGCCTTGTCAACCCTCGCCTCTCCCTGGTATCGTACCGGAGTCATGTACGCGATCATCGAGGCCGGCGGCAAGCAGTTCAGAGTCGCCGAGGGCGACGTCATCCGCTGCGATCTCGTCGCAAGCGAGGTGGGCGCCGACGTGACGTTCGATCGCGTCGTGCTCGCGGCCAGTGGCGACGACGTCACCATCGGCAATCCCACGCTCAGCGGCGCGTCGGTGACCGGCACGGTCTTACGCCAGGGCAAAGATAAGAAGATTCTCGTCTTCCGCTATAAGCCGAAGAAGCGCGTTCGCAAGCTCAACGGCCACCGCCAGCCCTTCGCCGAGGTCAAGATCACGAAGATCTCGCTGCCGTAAGGCGCGGCAGCCACACCCCAGCATGCTCGAAATTACCTTCTTCCGCGACGGCGCGCGCCGTTTCGCGGGGTTTGCCGCGTTCGGGCACACCGATTTCGCCGATTACGGACAGGACATCGTTTGCGCCGCCGTTTCCGCGATACTGCAAGCAGCCCGGCTCGGGCTGGAGCACTACGCGGGCGGCGATCTAGAAGCGGTTCAAGAACCCGGGAGCATGCGGGTCGTCATCGCCGAGGGACGCCGCGACGCCGAGAGCGTCGCTGCCATCGTCACGACGGCGGAGCTCGCCGTCGCGCAGGTCGTCCGCCGCTTTCCGGAGCACGTCAGCCTCTCGCACGAGGCAATCTCGGAAAGCGTGGGAGGCGGCGCCTCGCCGCGGGTAACAAACCTGGCAGAGTAGAGGAGACCAGAATGTCGGAAAGTTTTCGCACCACCCCCGCGGACCAGCCGTGGTCGAGTTCGACTCGCGCGGGAAACGGTTACCAAAATGCCTTCGGCGAGAAGCACTCAGACAATGAGGAAGCAGGCGAGGCCGGCAAGATCGTGCTCGCCGGCATTTTAGGAGGTCTGCTTTCGGCGGCCGGCTACATGATCTACCGGCGGCTGCCGGACGAGCAGAAGGAACGGCTGCACGCGCAAGCGCGCACGCTGGTGCAGCAACGCATTACGGAGATCCGTCAGAACTTCAACATCTGAACGACCCGAACGTGCTCGTTATTGCGGCCCCTTCGAATCGGGCGACCGCGGCTCGCCGGCGTCTGCAGCCCGCTCCATCTCTGCGATGAACGCGTGTGACGTGTTCTGCACCTCGCGCATGACCCGCCCCGCTTGGCGCATGACTTTCGGGAGGCGGTCCGGGCCGAAAAGCATGAGCGCCAGCACGGAAACGACGAGAATGTCCGGGACGGAGAGCATTGTGTCCTAGCTTTCACTAGCGGCCATGGGTTTCCGCCGCGCCGGCAGGGCTGGCCTGGGGAGCTGTACAAGCTTGACCGCCCAGTTGTGAAGATCGTCTACACGCGCGGAAACAGGACCGAAACCCTGGCCTCATTGACGACGCTCCGGAAGATCCTCAACCGTTTCGTCGCCCGCCGCGTTTTCTACGAAGTCTCGAGCCGCAATTCACGCGGCCAAGAGTTTTTTTCGGCCAAGAACCTCTTCGTCGTGGGTCTGATCGAGGTCAGTAACTTCGACCACCTGCGGATTCTCGTCTTCGATGCGAACAACTCCGCGCATTCGATTGAAATTCTCAATCCGCAGACGATGCGCATTTACGACGAGATTCCCGGACGAGGCTTTGCCGTCTCCTTCGTGAGCGGCACCGACGACGACGTCGAAACGCGCTGCTACCTGCGCGACGAAGGCGACGAGGGCGCAACCATCCACGAGCGGACGGCGCTGGAAAAAATCACCCTGCCGCAACTCTTCCAGTATCTGGAAGCGATTACGACGACCGAGGCCGCCGCAACCACTCCCGAGCCCTGAAGGAACTCGCACGCCACTCGAGCCGCTGGGCCCGGCGCATTGCCCGGACGCCTTCGGCGATGCGTCCGGACTTCTTATAAGCCACGCCGAGATTGAGATACGCCGGCGCGTATTCGTCGTCGGCGGCTATCGCGCGCTGGTAGTGCGCGATCGCATCGGCAACGCTGCCGCTTTCGAGAAGAAGGTTGCCGAGATTCGTTAGAGCCGCGGCGTGCGCCGGTTGGGCTTCGAGGGCGGCGAGGAAGTCCGCGCGAGCCTCCTCGCGCCGCTCCAACCCGATGCGCGCGACCCCGCGCTTGTTCTGCAAGAAGGCGCGCTCCGGTCCAGGCAGGCCGGCCCGCAGCAGCAGGACGGTCAGCTCGGCATCGGCACGGGCAAAGTCGCACCGTTTCAGCGCATCGAGCGCGCAAGCAAATTCCTTTCGGTCCCGGAACACGTGCCTCTCATGTTCGAGGTTGACGTCATCACGCTCTTTCCGGAAGTATTCGCGCCGTTCGTCGGGCTCTCGATCGTGGGACGCGCGGTCGAAGCGGGCGTCGTCAACGTGCGCTACCACCACCTCTTGGAGTACCTCCTTCGAGGAGAGCGCGCCGACGATGCGCCCTTTGGGGGCGGCCCGGGCATGGTCTTGCGGATCGAACCGATCGCCCGAGCGATCGACGCGATCCTGGCAGAGGCCGAACCGAACGAGCGCCGGCTCATCGTCGTACCGAGCGCCGGCGGCCAGCGCTTCGGCCAGCGCGAAGCGGAGCGGTTCGGGGCATTCGACCGCCTGATCCTCATCTGCGGGCACTACGAGGGAATCGACGACCGCTTAGGGCGGCTCCATCCGATCGAGGAGTACTCCCTCGGCGACTTCGTCCTCACCGGCGGCGAGATTCCGGCCCTGGCCTTCCTGGATGCGACGGTCCGCCTTCTTCCCGGCGTCATCGCCCCGGCGTCGCTGGAGGAGGAGTCGTTTGCGGCGGGCCGGTTGGATTTCCCGAGCTATACGCGTCCGGCGTCGTTTCGAGGCGTAGACGTGCCCGCAGTGCTGCTCTCCGGCGATCACGCCGAAATCGCAAAATGGCGCCGCGAGCAATCGCGGCAGCGCACCGCCGGGCGACGCCAGGACTTGCTGGACAATGCCTTGCAACCCGAGGAAAAGCCGTGATAGGATACGGTGTCCGCCGGGCTCCGCGCCCGGCGCTTCGCTGCGTCCCCGCGGATACGGAATAGATATGAACGTTATCGACGTGCTCAACCGAGATCAACTCAAAGACGGTGTGCCGCTTTTTCGTGCCGGCGACACCGTCAAAGTGTATTCCAAAGTCGTCGAAGGCGGCAAAGAGCGCACCCAGATGTTCGAGGGCGTAGTAATCGTGCGCAAGGGCGGAGGCGCCGCAGAATCGATTACCGTGCGCCGCATCGCCCACGGCGTCGGCGTCGAAAAGACGTTCCTGCTGCACAGCCCCCGTGTAGAGCGCATCGAAGTCGGTAAGCGCGGTGTCGTTTCGCGCAGCCGGCTCTACTACCTCAGCGAGAAGGTCGGTAAGGCGGCGCGAATCAAGGAAAAGAAAGCCAAAGGAACCTGACGCGCCGCTCTGACACCGCTGCAGCTCGTCGCCCTCGTCGGCCTGCTCGCGATCGCTCGTCTCGCGCTGTCGCGCCCCTTTCCGAAGAGTACGCAGCTTTTCGATCCACTGATTGTCGCCGCGCTCGCGGCGCTCTTCTCGCTGACGTTTTTGGTACGGATTTTTTATATTCCGTCGGTGTCGATGGTACCGACGCTGCGCGTTGGCGACGTGCTGTTGGTAGACGAGATCGCGTATCGGCTTCACGCACCGCAGGTAGGCGACATCGCGCTGTTCACGCCGCCCGTGTATTCGGCGGGTAACGATTTCGTGAAACGCGTCATTGGCGTGCCCGGCGACGCCATTGGGGTCCGGGACGGTACCGTGTATCGTAACGGCGTCGCGCTGCGCGAACCCTACGAAAACCAGCCGCCGGGCTACGACCTCGCGATCCGCAACTACGGCATCTACGTCGATGGAGTGCCGCTTGATCCCAAGAACGCGGACGTGCCGCCTCCACTGCGGTGGCAGCACTCCGATCGCATACCCAACGGCTTCTTTTTCGTCCTGGGCGATAATAGGAACTACTCCGACGATTCGCACGTCTGGGGTTTCGTTCAGGCGTCGGGCCGCTTCGCCGCTGGGCCGCTAGCCCGCGCGGACGCCCGCGCGAGTTTTACCGGACGAGCGTTCGCGATCGTCTGGCCGCTCGGCCGCATGCGCGTCTTGGTGCAATAACTCAAGAATGACTCCCTACCAGCTGCTCGCAATCGTCGCGGTGATCGCCGCAACTCGCGGCGTGCTCTCGCTGCGTCCCGTCGTGGCCGGCTCGTCCGGCCGCAGCACGGCCATCGCTCGCGAGTTCCTGGACCCGTTCATCATCGCCGGGCTTGCGGCATGGGTGCTCATCACCTTCGTCGCGCGAACGTACTACATTCCGTCAGGATCGATGCTGCCGACGCTGCAGATTCACGACGTCTTGCTCGTCGACAAGTTTGAATACCGCTTTCACCCCCCCTCCGAAGGCGACATCGTCGTGTTCCCGCCGCCCGTCCCGACGCCCGACGATTTTATCAAGCGCGTCGTCGGACGTCCGGGCGACCGGCTGCGCGTAGCGGGCGGGACCGTGTACCTCAACGGCACCGCGCGGCGCGAGCCGTACGTCGCCGAAAAGCCTTCCTACAGCCTCGAGATCCGCGATTACGGCGTGTACGTCAACTACGGTATCGGCTGGCAACGTCTCGATTCTGGCTCGGCCAACGTACCGCCGGCATCGCATTGGCTCGCGCCGGACCGCATTCCGCCGCACTGCTATATCATGTTCGGCGATAATCGAAACGATTCCGAGGATTCGCACATCTGGGGCTTTGCGCAGGATGGTGGGCGCTTCGCAACCGGCCCGCGCAGCGGCACGCCGGCGGGGTTCACGGGACGCGCGTTCTTGATCTTCTGGCCCCCCTCGCAAGCCAAGATTCTCTAACGCGCGAAGCGAAGAGCGCGCGAGTGACCCGCGTGCTACGATGGCGTTCGGTCGCGAACTTCGCGGTACAGCTCGCCGTGCTCTCGCTGCTCATCGCTGCATTTTTCATGCGAATGCCGCAAGTTTCGGGCCTCTCCATGGAACCGCAGATCCACTCGGGCGAATACGTGCTCATCAACACCTTTGCGTACCGGCTCCGGCCGCCGCACCGCGGCGACATCGTCGCCTTTCGCCACGAAGGCGAAACGCGTCAGGTCTTCATCAAGCGGGTCGTCGGGTTGCCCGGCGACCATCTACGTATCGACCGGGGTGAAGTCGTGCTCGACGGGGTTCCGCTTCGGGAGCCGTACGTTCGGCAACCCGACGAACGCAGTGTCCCCGAAATGACCGTTCCACCTCAGGCCGTGTACGTTCTCGGCGATAACCGCGCGAACAGCGAGGACTCTCGCGTCTTCGGCCCGGTCGGCGACGATCGGCTGATCGGTCGCGCGATCGCGGTGATTTGGCCGCCCCGCCTACTAGGAATGTCCGTGCGAGCGCCGATCGGGGCACCGATACGTTGACCTTGGAGCATCAGGTCCAATGGTATCCCGGCCACATGGCCAAAGCATTGCGCCGAATCCGGGAATACCTTCGCGCGATCGACGTCGTCATCGAAGTCGTGGACGCGCGCGTCGCGCGCAGCGGTCGCAACGCGGTGCTCGACGAGCTCGCCGGAACGCGAACGCACGTTGTCGCGCTGAGCCGAAGCGACCTCGCCGAAGCACCTAGTACACGAAAGTGGATTGAAGCGTACGCGGAGCGCGGCAGCGTCGCGATTGCCGTGGACGGGCGCAGCCGGCAGAGCGTCGCTCGCATCGCTCGCACCATCGCCGAAACGCCGAACCGGCGCAGCGCTCGCGGCGCCTCCCGGGCCATGATCGTGGGCATTCCCAACTCGGGGAAGTCGACGATCGTCAACGCGCTGCTCCGCCGCGGCGCGGCGAAGATCGAAGCGCGCGCCGGCGTGACCCGGCAGGTGCAATGGTTTCGGCTGGCGTCAAATGTCGAGCTGATGGATACGCCAGGCGTCTTGCCGCCAAAAATCACGGGCGCGGCCGCACAGTGGAAGCTTGCGATCTGCGGCGGCGTTCCGGTCGGGCGCTACGACGCACAAGAGGTTATTGCGGCATTCCACGACTGGCTTTCGGCCAAGCGACCGCACAACACCGTGCCGGACTTGCCGACCTTCGCCGCCGCTCGCGGATTCGTTCGCCGTGGCGCGGAGATCGACTATCACAATGCCGCCGCTTCTTACATCCGCGCGTTCAACGAAGGTCTTTTCGGACGCATATCGCTCGAGGCTCCCGATGACTCCGAAGCAGCGTAAGGCCCGTAACGCCTACGAGCGCGAGCGGCGTCGCCTGCATCGCCTGCACCATTTCGAGGAAGCCGCGCGGGCGAAAGGCTTCCACCTGGTCGGCGGCATCGATGAGGTGGGGCGCGGGCCGCTCGCCGGCCCGGTCGTGGCTGCCTGCGTGGTTGCTACCGATCCGCTCTTCATCAAGGGGCTCAACGATTCGAAGCTCGTTCGTCCCGAGTTGCGCGTCGAGATTTCGGAGATCGTCAAGGCGCGCGCCGTCGCTTGGGCAGTAGGCAGTGCCTGCGTCGCGGAGATCGATCGGCTCAACATCTACTGGGCGAGCGTACTAGCCATGGAACGAGCGATTGCCGCCCTCACCTCGGCGCCGGAATACCTCATTACCGACGCCGTCCGCATTCGCTCGTTTGCGGGTCCGCAGGAACCGCTCATCAAGGGAGATGCCCGCTGCGCAGTCGTTGCTGCGGCATCGATCGTCGCCAAAGTTCACCGCGACGCATTGATGGTCGATCTCGATCAGGAGGACGGGCGATACGGCTTCGCCCTGCACAAGGGCTACGCGACGCCGTACCATTTGGAGGCGCTGCGTGCCCACGGCCCTTGCGTCCACCATCGTGCAAATTGGGCTCGCGTGCGCGACGCACAGCTGGCCTTGGGCCTGGTGTTCGTTGAAGACTAACGGGGCGAAGGGACGTCAGGGCGAGGACCGCGCCGCTGCGTTCCTCGCCGCGCGCGGATATCGGGTCGTCGCGCGCAACGTGCGGCTTCCGGGCGGTGAAATCGATGCCGTTTGCCTCGACGGGCCGACGCTCGTCATCGTCGAAGTCAAGCGTCGTGATTCGAAGAGCTTCGGCTCGGCCCTGGGCGCCGTCAACGCTCGCAAGCGAGCGACGCTGCGGCGCATTGCCGCCGATTACGCGCAGATCGTCGCGCCGGCCGCTCCGATACGCTTCGATATCGTCACGCTCTACGGACAACTCCTGAGCTTGCACCGTAACGCGTTCTAATGGCCTCCGTTTCGAAACGCGCCGAACCGGAACTGCGCCGATCGGTAACCCCATGGGGCTCCTTTTCGTGGGGGTACTCGGATGTCGGCGCCGACATCTTTGTCGGTTTGGGACTGGTGCTCGCCTGCGCGGCTGGAGCATCGAACGTCGCATTTCTCTTTGCGGGCGTCGTCTACGTCTGCATCGGCCTTGCCTACACGGAACTCGCGTCAACCTATCCGGTTGCCGGCGGCGGCCAATACTTCGTGATGCGTGGTCTCGGCGACGTTTTCGGCTTCATCGCCGGCTGGGCGGTGCTGCTCGACTTTACGATCGACGTAACGCTCTTCGCCTGGACCTCGGTCGATTACACGAGCCAGCTCGTCCCAGTGCTCGTCAACTCCGTGCACCCGTGGCTGCATTTCGTCGTGGTTCTCGCGCTGGTTCTCGGTTTGTGTCTGCTCAACGTCGTCGGCGTTCGCGAGAGCAGCGCCTTTAACGGCGTCGTCTCCGCGCTCGATGTCATCAGTGAAAGCCTCATCCTCTGTCTGGGATTTCTCTTTGCATTTCGGCCGATGCTGCTGGTCCATACGATGCAGCTCCACTGGCCATCGCCCTACCAGCTCATGCTCGGCACGTCGCTGGCGATCATCTCGTTCGTCGGCCTCGAGTCCATCTCACAGGCCGCGCAAGAGACGCAGCGCCCCGCGTCGATCATTCCGCGCACGTCCGTAGCGCTGATCCTGACGATCTTGATTTTCGCGCTGGCCTACTCCAACCTGGCGCTGGGAATGCATCCTTGGCATCCGATTACCGACGCCGCCGGCCACCATCTGCAGTTTTGGCAGATATTCCCGAATAACCCAGACAACCAAGGCAAAGCCGTGGCCCTGCTTGCCGCGCAAGTACCGTACTACGGCGCGATTGCGGCGCTCTACGTTCCGGTTTTGGGCGCCGTGCTGCTCCTCATCTCCTCGAACTCCGGGGTTTTCGGCAGCTCGCGCATCGCGTATGCGATGAGCAGCAGCAGCCTTTTGCCGTCCCTGTTCCAGCGCGTCCACCGCAAGTTTCGGACTCCGGCAATTTCGATCGTCTTCTTTTCGATCATTGCGGTCGTCGAGCTGATCTTTGCCGCAGCTCCCGCCCTCGTTCCATCGGTATCGATGTTTTATACGCGCTTCTTCCGCGCCGAGAGCGGGCTGGACTTTCTCGCCGACCTCTATGCGTTCGGAGCCGCCACGAGCTACTCGTTCGTCTTCCTCGCTCTGATCGCCCTGCGCATTACCGATCCGCTCAGTCCGCGAAAGTTCAAGATTCCTTTGAATGTGCCGTTCCGATTCCGCGGCGAGCGCGTCGACTTTCCGATCGTAGCCGTGATCGGATTCATCGGAATCTTTTCGATCCTGCTCTTTACCTTGCGCACCCATCCGCTCGGGCGCATCTTCGGCCCCAGCTGGCTGCTCTTGGGATTCCTGTTTTATCTCGGGTACCGAAGCTACCGAAAACTACCGATTCTGCGCTCGACGAAACGGAACTGGCGCACCGCTCAAACGGAGATCCTGCGCCGCGCGGGAGAGTTGGAGCTCATGGACGAGTACATCGCCAACGTTAAAGCCAGCGACGCGCGGCGCGCGAGTCAAAACGCGTAAGCCCATGCTGCTGCTTCGTACGATCCTTGCCGGCGTCATGGTGTTCTTGGGAACCTACATTCTCATCCAGATGCTGGCGGCGTCACGCGCCGGTTGGGAGATCGTTCCCGGCGTCGTTCTGGGAGCGGCGATGATTGCGTTGGGCGTCCATCGCCTGAGATTGATCGGCCGCCTTCGAAGCACGCTCCGATGAGCGCCGGCGACGTACACGTAACCGTAATCGGGGCAGCGATCGCGCTGATCATTGCCGGGCTGGTGGGCGCGACGCTCTACTGGATGCTTACGCCGCCGGCATCGCACGTCCAGCGGATTGCCGCCGAGGCGGAGAGCGAGTTCGAGCGCCTGGTCGGCAGCTTAATCGTCGTCTTCTCGCCGGATATCGATTCCTCGCACATGATGGCGCTTGCCGCGAAGCTCGCGCGCGGCGAACGTTCGGAGCTGCTCGCGCTCTACATCATCGAAGTCCCGTATACGCTGCCGCCCGACGCCGAGATGCCGCTGGAAGAGCGCGCGTCGCTCGACGCCTTGGGTGCGGCCGAAACAATCGCCAATAAGAACAACGTGGCAATCCGCACGGAGACGCTCAAGGCACGTTCGACCAAACAAGCGGTTCTCGACGTCGCCAAGCGGGAAAAAGCGAACCTCATCATTTTGGGATCGTTTCGGGAGGGGAAGTACACCGGCGCGCCGCTGGGAAGAACGATCGAAGAGATCGCCGCCGATGCAAAATGCGACGTGCTCATCGGCGTCGAAGGCAAACATGGCACGCTGCTCATCGACGAGAGCACGCAGATCGCTTAACCATCCGCCTAGCGAGCACAAAGGAGAGAATCGTGAACTTGAAAGTTTCGTTGCTGACCTGCGCCGCGGTCGCCGCGGTCGCCGCGGGCGCCCGTGCCGCCAACGAAGCTCCCGCCATTGCCGCCTTCGACCGGTCGTTCTCGGAAATCAGCGACTACACGTGCATCCTGCACGTCCACGAAGCGAAGGGCACTCAAACGCAGGATCGCGTCTATGAGTACGAGTTCATGAAACCGCACTTCGTGAAAACGCTCATCCTCGACGGTGACGGTAAGGGTTCCGGCGGAGTCTGGGCCGGCGGCGACCAAGTCAGCGGCCATCAAGGCGGCCTTTTCTCCGGCATTCATTTGAAGATCGACGTTCACGACCCGCGGGCCGTCTCGCTGCGCGGTGTAACGATTCCGGAGGGCCTGATGCAAACGCGGGTCGACTCCTACGCCACAATTCCCGGAAAGCTCACGCAGACCGACGGCGGAAAGATCGGCGGGGTCGAAACCGACCGGCTCGATCTACGAGTCTCCGACCCGGCATCGAACAGCGGCGTCTCGGAGCAAATTATGTATCTTTCGAAGGAAACGCATTGGCCGGTTCGTCAGATCATGTACTCCGGCTCGCAGATCGTACTCGACGAAACCATCACCGACGTAAAAACCAACGTCGGCCTCAAGCAATCCGACTTCCCATTCTAATATCCCTCTGTCATCCTGAGCGACACTGAGCTTGTCGAAGTGGAGTCGAAGGACGAAAATATCGTGTTATCCTGAGCGAGCGCAGCGAGTCGAAGGACTGAAATACGTGTCATCCTGAGCGACACTGAGCTTGTCGAAGTGGAGTCGAAGGACGAAAATACGTGTCATCCTGAGCGACACTGAGCTTGTCGAAGTAGAGTCGAAGGACGAAAATACGTGTCATCCTGAGCGACACTGAGCTTGTCGAAGTGGAGTCGAAGGACGAAAATACGTGTCATCCTGAGCGACACTGAGCTTGTCGAAGTGGAGTCGAAGGACAGCGAACTCTCAGGTTCTCGACGTACCACATCCGTCGCCACGGAACAATTATCTCACGTTCGCCGGTACCGTGCGCACGCAAAACCTGGACGCCCCGCACGTAGTGCGGCCCAAATCGTGCGCGTTTCTTAGACCCCTTGAACGAAGGGGCTCGGCCGCCTCTGGTTCCGAGTCAGGGAAAAGCTTTCACAAGCCTCGGGGAGGGAAACCGCTCCAAAGCGCCTGACCACTACGGCGTGCCGTCAAGCTTGGGAGAGACGGAGTTTACCTTATCGGTTGCGCCATCCGCTATAGCGAAGGTATGAAAGACGTCCTCGTTGTGTCCACCGACGCCACTCCCGGCCCGCAGGGCACCGCACCACCTGCACGTTGAAACCACGGTCACGACATCGTCGACTACTGCGTTAAGTAGCGCTTGCGCAGCTCGTCGAGAACCACGGCTAGAAGAATTACGGCACCGAGCAAGACTTTCTGTAGATACGAGTCGACGTTGAGCAGGTTCATCGCGTTGTAGAGCACGCCGATGAGCAGCGCGCCGAAGAATGTGCCGACAATGCTGCCGCGGCCGCCGGCGAGACTCGTGCCGCCGACGACCACCGCTGCGATCGACTCGAGCAGCTCGTCGCCCGTTCCGGTTTGCGGCGATCCCGACGAGAAGAGCGCCATGTACAAGAAACCCACGACCGCCGCGCAGCCCCCGCTGATCACGTACACGAGCGTCTTGACGCGTCCGACGTTGATGCCGGCCAGCCTCGCCGCCTCTTCATTGCCGCCGATCGCGAAGACGTAGCGGCCAAACCGCGTGCGATTCAGTAGAATCGACGTCGCCACGATGACGACGAGCATCCAAATCACGGGAATCGGGATGCTCGGAAGATGCAGCGCTGACGTGGCGCCCCCGAGAAACGAGCCGATCCCCGTGTTTTGGAAAGCGCTGCTCTGCAGCGCGACCGGCCGCCCGTGCGAGAGAATGAACGACGCGCCCACCGCCATCTCGAGCATCGCTAGCGTGGTAATGAACGGCGGCAGGTTGAGCTTGACGACCGGCAGCGCATTGACCCAACCCGCAGCGCAGCCGACGGCAATCGCAACGATCAACGTCGCGGCGACGAGCGGGAAGCCGCTTAAGTGCACGGAGTTAGCGAAGAGTGCCGCGACGACGCCGGTTAGGGCGACCAGCGACCCGACCGAAAGATCGATGCCGGCGGTGATGATGACGAACGTTTGCCCGACGCCGAGGATGCAGTTGTAGGTAATCTGCCTGAGCACGCGCACGATGTTGCTGGGCTCGAGGAACGATCCGTGCGACGCGACGTCGACGATCGCGACCATCGCCAGCAGAAAAACGATGGCCCCGCCGATGCGCAGCCAATACGAAAGCGCTTTTGTATTCTTCATGCAGCGGCGCCGGTCGCAACTGCGATGATGCGCTCGGGCGAAGCGTGGGCGCGGTCGAACTCCGCGGCGATCCGCCCGTCGCGCACGACGAGCACGCGATGCGACATACCGAGCACTTCGGGTAGGTCGCTAGAGACCATGAGAATTGCCGCTCCCCGCTGCGCCAGCGTCGCCATGAGCCTGTATATCTCGAACTTCGCCCCCACGTCGATACCACGCGTCGGTTCGTCGAAGAGAAAGACGCCCGCGGCGCCGAGCAGCCATTTCGCCAGCACGACTTTTTGCTGCGTTCCTCCGGAAAGATTGCGCGCCAACTGCTCGGTGCTGGGCGTGCGAATCTGCAGCTCGTCGATCATGCGTTGGGTGGCGGCGCGTTCCAGTGTCGTATTTACGAGTAGATCACGGTCGACGTAATCGCCCAGGTGGGCGAGCGTCACGTTTTCGCGCACGTTCATGCCGAGCACGAGTCCTTGCGTTTTGCGGTCCTCGGTGATGAAGGCCACGCCGGCCGCAATGTCGCCGGCGATGTCGCCGGGCCGCAGACGCGCTCCGTCGACGCGAACGTCGCCGGCATCGGCTACGTCGGCGCCGGCAATAGCCCGCAATATCTCCGTTCTGCCCGCACCGATGAGCCCGGCCAGTCCGACGATCTCACCGGCGCGCACGGTCAGCGTGATCTCTTCGAAGGCCGGCCTCTTGCGCAGCGCGCGAACGTCGAGACGCGCGGCCGCGTCCGCGGGCGGCGGTGGAATCGCGGGAAACTGCGACTCGAGCCGGCGCCCGACCATCGCGCGGAGGATCTCGTCGGTGGGGAAGTCGACCGCAGATCGGGTTTCGACGACCTTGCCGTCACGCAGCACGGTTACGCGGTCCGCGATCCGCCCAATCTCTTCCATCCGATGCGAGATGTAGATGATGCCCGCACCGGCAGCGCGCAACCGGCCGATGATTTCGAATAGCCGCTCGATCTCGCGATCGGAGAGTGCCGCGGTCGGCTCGTCCATCACGATGATGCGCGCGGATCGGGCGAGCACTTTTGCAATTTCGACGAGTTGCTGCTGGGCGACGGATAGGCGGCTCACCGGTACGTCGACCGGCAGAGTAATTCCCAACTCGGCGAAGACCGCGGCGACGCGGGCCCGCGCAGCGGGAGCATCGATCAGTCCGGCGTGCGTCGGCTCGGCGCCCAAGGTCACGTTCGCCAGCGCCGTAAGTTGGGGAACCAGCGTAAACTCCTGGTAGATCATGCCGATGCCGAGCTGCTGCGCGAGCTGTGGGGAATCGATCTGCACGGGACTGCCGTCGATGAGCACGTCGCCGCTATCGGCACGGACTGCGCCGGACAGCACCTTCATCAGCGTCGACTTGCCCGCGCCGTTTTCACCAACCAGTACGTGAACTTCGCCGGCGCGAAGCGTCAGCGAAACGTCGGAGAGAGCACGCACACCGGGAAACGTCTTCCCGATGTCGCGCATCTCCAGCAGCGGCGCGGTCACGCTATGACGATTTGGTGTAGGTGCCGACCGGAATTTTCACCGTCGCCGGCGGCTTCGTACCGGCGAAGTACGCGTGGATGACGTCGATCGTCGTCGAGCCGATCTTTGCCGGGTATTGGATGGCATCGCCATACATTTCGCCGGCAGCGATGGCTCGGCGCGCCTCCGGCGTGGCATCGTAGCCGACGATGGCGATCTTTCCGGTCAAGTTCGCCGCGCGAACGGCCGCCAGAGCGCCCAGCGCGGAATCGTCGTTGATGCCGAAGATGCCCTTGAGGTCGCGATGCGCTTGGATGATATCGCCGGTATCGCTGTTCGCCTTGTCGCGCGTGCCGCCGGAATCGATGTCGGCGACGATCGCAACGCCGGGGCAGAGCTGCGCGATCGCCGTTTTGAATCCCTTCACGCGGTCTTGCACGCTGGTCACTTCAGGCTCGTCAATGATCGCGATCGCACCTGTTTTGCCGACGCCTTGGCAAATGAGTTTGCCGGCTTGAAAGCCTCCTTGAACGTTGTCGCTCGCGACGTGCGTCACGACGCGGCCCTGGGTGCTCGTACTGGCGATGTCGGCCGTAAAGACGGGGATGCCGGCGGTGTTCGCCTCTGCAATCGCGCTCCCGATAGCCGCGGAGTCGTAGGGGGTCAGCACGATGGCGTCGACGCGTTTGGAGATGAAATCCTCGACTTGGCTCTGTTGGCGAGCGTTATCGCGGCTGGCATCGACCACGACGAGACTGTAGCCGTACTTGGAGGCCTCGGCGCGCATCCCGGACTCCATGTCCTGATAGAACTGCGCTTCGCGGTTTTGAATCGAAACGCCAATCGTCTTGGCTCCCGAAACCGCCGGACCGGGCGAGGACGAAGCCGCGGACTGCGCGCCGCCGTGGGAGCAGGCGGCGGCGCAGGCGGCTGCGACCATGATGGCAATCCGAGCGAGCGCTCTGATCAAAATCGTCTCCTTCATTGCGAGCGTACCGGCCCGTCTTTTGAACGTCAAACTACGCCGCGCCTGTTTTATCGATTGTCCACAGCCTGTGACGTTCGTCTTGTGCAATCTGTGGAGAAAGGCCCAAAAAAGGGCTAAATCCCCCTTGCCACGTGGCCGACACCAGCATAGTCTTAAAGATAGCTTAGCCTTGCTCGCTACCGTAGGGGCTTCCTTGACCGACACCACGCGCATCGGGAGCGACCGGTCCACAACGGCGCTGTTCGTAAGCAGAGCGAGCGCCGACGCGGCTTTTGCGGCCGTAATTGCCGCGATTTTGCAGGACGCGGGCTACGATGTCATCCTCCAGCAATGGGACTTCGCCAACAAGAACTTCATGGAGGCGATGCATGCCGCGTTGGCCGGCGGGGCCCGCGTCGTGGCGCTGCTGTCGCCCGAATACCTTGCCAGCGATCATTGCCGCGCGGAGTGGCAGAATGCCATCGCCCGCGATCCGCTCAACACCCAATCGCGCCTCGTTCTCTTGCGCGTCGCCGAATGCGAACCGATAGGACTCCTCAGTGGTCTGGCCTATTGGGACCTCGTTCCCATCCGAGCCGACCGCGAGCTCTTGCGGCAAACGGTCCTCGAGGCGGTCAGCGACGATCGCCCACCCGCGATTCCGGCCGGCCCTTACTGGCGCGAACCGCGCTCCGCAGCCGACGCGCGGCCCGACAATCTGCCGCATCCGATTTCGAGCTTCGTCGGCCGCGAAAAGGAGCTTGCCGACCTGCGCACCGCACTGCACGACCGCCGCGTCGTGACCATCGCGGGTATGGGCGGAATGGGCAAGACGCGCGTCGCGGTGCAGTTGGCGTCTGAGGCCATCTCGGACTTTCCCGACGGCGCGTGGTTCGTCGATCTGAGCGCAATTGCGGACGCATCGTTGATCGACCAAACGATCGCGCGCGCGCTCGACGTGCGTGAGTCGGCGCACGAGCCGTTGCGCGCGACGCTGCTGCGCTACCTTCACGATCGTCATGCGTTATTGCTCTTCGATAACGCCGAACATCTGCTGGTGGAATCCGCGGATTGCATTCGGGCGATCGCGTCGAGCTGCGCTCGGATGTCCATCGTCGCGACCAGCCGTGAGCCGTTGCACGTCACCGGCGAGTACGTCTATCGCATCGGCCCGCTGGCAAACGCAGAGCAACTCTTCGCCGAGCGCACTCTCGAAGTGGGCGCCGCAGCGGACGCGCCGTCAGATCTGGTCGAGGCGCTCTGCCGCAAACTCGACGGCATCCCGCTGGCCATCGAGCTTGCCGCTGCGCGCACAACCGTCTTATCCCTCGAACAGCTCAACCGGCGCCTGGAGCAAGACATCGGGCTTCTTGCGTCGCGAGGCTCGGCGAACGCGCGGCATCGCACCCTCGACGCGACGATTGACTGGAGTTATCAACTTCTGGACGCTTCGGAGAGACGACTCTTCGAGAGCCTTTCAATCTTCGTTGACGGCTTTACACTGGACGCCTCAGAAGCGCTCGCTACGACGCTCGGCGATGGAACGTCAACCCTCGATACGCTGCAGTCGCTCGTCGAGAAATCGCTCGTTACGTTGTCGCGAACGCCTTTGGGGCCTCGCTATCAGATGCTTGACACGATCGTCTCGTTTGCTCGGGAGCGCCGTTTTCACAATGCGGACCTCCGAGAGGTTCCTCGAGAGCACTTTGATTTTTTTCTGGGCCTCGTCGAGTCGTACCAGCACTCCGGAGAAGCGCAAGCGCGCAGCGATTGGATGCGCGCCGTTACGGCCGATATGCCTAACTGTCGCGCGGCACTAACCTGGGCGATCGAAAACCGCGAACAGCGGGCCGGGGAGCTGGCGTGCGCACTGGCTACTTACTGGCAGACTCGTGGCAGCTTTAGCGAGGGTCGCGCTTGGCTTAAACGTTATCTCGAGGCCTTCGACGAGACGAATCCCTCGTATCTGCGTGCTCTGCGCTTCGCTGCGTTCTTCGCGGCATCGCAGAACGATTTCGACGAAGCACGGTCGCTCTCGGAGCGCACGTTGGCCATCGCGAAGGACCGCGGAGACGCGCTCATGCGGGGCGAGGCGCTGCACGCCCTGGCCGCCGTGGAACAGCGCCTTGGCGAGCATCAGAAAGCTGCGTCGCTCTACGGCGAGGCGCTTGGGATATTTGAAGCTACGGGCAACATACGCAACACCTTAGTCGCGTTGCTCAATCTCGCCAACCTTCAGGCCGATGACGGCGCCGCGAATGCCTGCACCGCCTCTCTCGAGAAGATTGAGGAGCTGAATGTGCAGATAAAGGACGCTGACTTTACCGCCATTACTTTGGGAATCCGCGGTACGCTTGCGCTCAGGCTCAATCACTTGGACGAAGCCCAAACTTATATCGAGGAAGCTTTGGCGATGCAGACTGCACTCGGCAGCGCGCGACGCATCGATGACCTCAACTCGCTCGCCGAAGTCCGGGTAAGACAGGGCGGTTTCAAGGCTGCATATTTGCTAGCGACGGAAAGCATCGCTCTCTCGTTTCCGATCGAGGATCACAGCAGCATTATTAGGTCCCTCGAGCTTCTAGCAGTCCTCGCTTTCGGCGAAGGAGGGACTAACGATGCGTTGGCATGCGTATGCGCTGCCGACGAGATGCGCGCACGATTCAACTATCAAAGCCAACGGCTCTCGGAGATCGTATTGCTGAGGGGTGCACTCAAGGGTAGCGCACCTGACCGGTATCGCGCAATAGCCGAACGAAATGCGCGCTCAGATTGGCGAGCCATTGTGGAAGCAATCATTGCCAATCAAAATGGTTTTACAAAAACATAAAGATCGCCAACCGGTTTATTGTGATAGGTGCCGTTCTCATCCCAGCCGCTGAGGGTAGAAGCAGAAACCTTGAGCAACTGAATGTAACCCTTCGGCGGAGGTTGATAATTCGAAGAGGAAGGCGGTTGGATCAAGTTTCCTACCCATATGCCATTTACGCGCCAAGCGAGAGCGCTTGACGGCCGAGCGGCTATCGCTTTCCCAGGTTCAAACGTTAAACCGATTGGGTTATATCCTGAGGGCAACGCCGAAACGGCGTGGACTTTCGGCAGTCCATTTGCTAGAAAAAGGACCAGCGCGATTGCCCATCCGAGCGAAGACCACCCTAAGACGAGATAGCGGCGCAACGAACGCGAACGATTCGAAGACTCCATTGGATGTTTTCCTCCGAAAAGCAGCTGTGCGGCTGCTAGACTTCCTCGAACCCTGGGAGCGGCTCCTCTATGCCTTTTCCAGCGGCTCGGCCGAATCGGCCGCAACCCAACGATCCGGAATCGGTACGCGCGTAAAGTGCCGCGTCGACGTGCCGTGCGGATTGTGCTCTAGCCAGGCCGACGCACGCGTCGCTAAGTATTCGAAGTCGAGGTACTGCGCTTGACCGCGATGACGGCGCATGATCGCGATCGCCGGAGACAAGTGGTTCCAGCAATGCACGATGAGACGCGCGAAAAGATCCATGAACGCTTCCTCGGCGACGAGCCCGCGTTTGAGCAGCGTTCCCATCTCGTTGAGCCAGTTGCAGGCGACCATTTCCGGATGCGCGACCGGATCGACGAAGCCAAGCTGCTCGAGCTCGCGACGATACGATTGCTCTTCCAACCGTTGCGGCAAGCGCTCTTGAACGTACGTGAGCGCCCGCTGGAGTTCGGGGGCGCGAAAGTCCCGCTCGAGCGAGAGGAGGGCTTGCAGTTGATTGCCGGTCTGCGCGTGCCGCAACTGCACGAGCGCGGCGATGACGCTTCCGGCGATGACGACCAGCGTACCGGTTTGGGCGACTGCAGTAACGACCGACGCCCAGGCACTAACGGTTTCTGCGCTCACGTGGGCGCCTTCTTTCCTGCGCGGCGCGACCCCTAGACAGCAACGCCGCAGCGCGCAGATGACGCGATATGCTTTCCCTCGCCTTCTCCGCCGCAATGCTGGGCATCGAAGGCTACGTGGTACGCGTCGAAGCCGACAGCGCGCCCGGGTCGCCGACCTTCACGATCATCGGTCTTCCGGATCGCGCGTTGGGTGAGGCGCGGGAGCGTGTGCGCGCGGCAATTCTCAACTCCGGCTTTGCCTATCCGCTGGGGCGACTGCTCGTCAATCTCTCCCCGGCCGACGTGCGCAAAGCGGGCCCAGCCTTCGATTTGGCCATTGCGTTGGCGCTCATCGGCATCGACCGGCAAGTCGAGCCGCAGAGCATCGAGCAGTTCATCGCCATCGGAGAGCTCGCGCTCGACGGTCGGCTTCAGCCGGTCACCGGCATGCTGCCGATGGTACTGGGCGCCCGCGACGCGGGGTTTACCAAGCTCATCGTTCCGGCGCGCAACGCCGACGAAGCGTCGCTCGTCGGCGGCATGGAGCTCTACGCCGTGGATTCGTTGCGGTCGGCGGTCGCGGTGCTCGCCGGGCACGGCGCAAAGTGGCGGCGTCGAACCGCTGCGCCCAACGCTCCCGCAGATGAGTTCGTTCACGGCGACCTCGTCGACGTGCGCGGTCAGCTCGCTCCCAAACGTGCGCTCGAAATTGCGGCCGCAGGCGGTCATAACTTACTGCTCGTCGGGCCGCCGGGTTGCGGCAAGACGATGCTCGCTCGGCGTCTGCCCTCCATTCTTCCGCCGATGTCGGTGCCCGAAGCGCTCGACGTCACGAAAATCTACAGCGTTGCGGGTTTGCTGGTCGGGCGCGCCGGCATCGTGCGCTCGCGGCCGTTCCGGTTTCCGCATCACACGATCAGCCAGACCGCGCTGGTGGGCGGCGGCGGTGCGCTCGTCAAGCCCGGCGAGATATCACTCGCGCACCACGGCGTCCTCTTCCTCAAGTAAAGACCGATACCGGGTTTTTAGTGCATATTTTCGATTACGGGCGCCGTCGCCTCGGACCCGCCTTTGGCGGAATCGGAGTCTTTTTAACCAGTTTACCGAATGTCTTCGAGTCTCTGCCGGGGTCCCGTTCGCGGGAGCCTTTCTTCCAGCGGCGCTGCCGTCGTTTAATGTACTCCTGGCCCGCTTCGGTGAGGTTGCCCTGAGTGTCGACCCATCCCTTACCGTAGGCAAATCTCGCCTCTTTTGGCGTTAAGTGGTCCGAATATCGAAACTCGTAGTCTGGTGCGGCAGCGCTGCGTAAGCTATCAACGAAACGCCATTCCAAGTCCAATCGAGGCTTCTTCCACACCGGTCGGTAGACGCGACGAAGCACAGGAGGTCCGATTGCGGTCACCCATTCCTGTAGCACTGCTCTATCGTCAACGTGAACAATGCTTTCGCCGTCCTCACTTAATTGTTGCCCGCTTACAAAAAGCTCGGCGTTCATCGTAAGGCGATTGATTTGCTCGCCACCAAAATTCCGCGCTCGTGACACCGGCATCGCCGCTAACTCCGCGCGTATCTTGTCCTGTTGCGCCTTAATAACAAGTCGTTCCGCGTTAGCCTCATCAAGTTCTCGCTCTGCCTCAACAACGACGCCAGGCTTTTCGGAAGACATCAATGTGATGGCCGCCCTAACCCTGGCAGTCACCCCACCGTCCTCTTCTTCAAGCGCCGTGAGACGCCGCTCCAGTGAACGCCTAAGCGTGGCGGCTTTTGTCGTACTCGGTTCTTTGGCCCACCGCTTTAGAACAGCTTCTGCTACAGCCGGGTCCCGAAGTTTTTGTAGCTTCTCGACAATTAACCACCGCACAAGGTGCGTACTAACCCAAAATTCCTTAACGTGCACAATCTCTTGACCAGCCATGCCAGGCCGTTTTCGGCGCCCATCGCAACTCAAGGAAAGCGGGTTGGGATTGCGGCGAACGTAGCGGCCATGCATTAACGCGTTCGTTGGGTCAAATCCAACATCAACGCACTTACCGCATGCTACCAGACCCGCAAACGCGTGATAGTGCGTCGTCCCGTCCTGTGAAACGAGCGCTAAAATTTCTTCCTCAATCGTAGATTTGCGCGAGCCCTCGCGCGAGTCTGACCGGCGCACGCGGTCCGTTCCGTAAGCTTGGCGCCGCGTTCTGTGCAGCTGGCGCAGCGCAGCCTGTGTTTCTGGCGTTCGTACACCAGCCTTTACGTACAGGTCACCGCCAACGCGCTGGTCACATTCGTCTACCTCGGGCAAGTCTAACAGCGCCAGTTGCAACCCGCGCCGTGACCTCCAAGAAGATGGCGCCGCCGTTCGAAGCCATACTAATACTTTGCGCTGTGATTCACCAGCAAGTATTCTTCGGTCAACCTCTTGCACGATTGGCGCCGTATCCGGGTCGGCGACCACTTGGCGTCGTCCTCTTTCCGTACCGTCCAGCTTAAGACCGAAGCCGGGCCTATTCGTCGTAGTTGCGCCCCGCCTACGCTGCTCCTCGTAACGCTTTAACTGGCGCTTCTTGATGCGACGTCGCTCAGCCTCAGCATCACTGAACCTCTGCGCAATGTAATCGCGGTCATCGTCCACCGTCAGGTCGAAAGGGCGTTCGTCCGGATACTCTAGCTCCCAGACCTTTATGCCCATTTCGCCTAATCTTTGGGTCATCGCTGCCCCAGCGAACTTGTCTCGCGTAAAACGGTCCAACGAGTCAACGACGAGGGCCTCTGCTTCGAGATGCGGTAGGTCCTCTAACATCCCTTTGAACGTTCGCTCTTGCATATTCTTGCCGCCGCTCATCGCCTCAGTGTAAGAGCGCACTCTTATGTGGCCGGTGCGCTCCAACCATTCGGTGAAGCGCTTCTCCTGGTCGGTTAACGACGTTCCACGGTCCGACTGCGACTTAGTCGAAACGCGCGCGTACGTCACAACTTTCATTGACCTAGGCATTCTTTATCACACCCGCCTCCTTCCCCTCAGTGGTAGAGGCCCAGGCCTGCGCGGCGCGCGGCGCGTTCTTCTGCAGCGGCCTTGTTCGCAGCGCGCAGCGTCTCGTTCGCCTCGGCCTTCTTCGTCTGTCGTCGCTCCTTATCGCACTGTGCGCATCGCCGGTCCGTAGCCGGTCGAACGTGCTGCCCTTTACAGGTCTTAGTCGCAACCGTCGCCGCGCACTTCTTGCACCGCGCGCCTTCCTTCGCGGAGAACAGCTTCCCGTGCATTATACACATGCGAAGGCCCAGCTTCTCTAAGCCTGGTGTCGTTTTCCAAGTTTGGGTCATCGCGGTTTCTCCTTTCGCGCCGAATCATAAGCGCAATGTTAGGAAAAACGCGATGGGCAACCAGAGGCTGAGTCAGCAAAACTCTCCGATGACTTTCGTCCATGTCTTCAAATGCTCGGCATAATCGTATGCGTGAAGGTCGTCCATGAACTGCACATTTGCCGCTATACGCCCGAGCCGTTCCTGTGGCGGCAACATTTCCATCCCAGCTATCTCCGCTTTTCGAGCAAATAGAAAGTGGAACCGGCATAAAGCGTATGCCCGGGGGATAAATTTGCCTTGGTCGTTTGTCTCGGAAAACTTTGCAAAATTTGTTAGGTCTGCCTGCCCGTCGAAAAGCTGTCGGCAAATGGCGCAGTCGCAATTCGCTCGCAAGTAGTCACTCGGACTTATGCCCGCAAGAAGCACTTCCGCTTCGCGAACGTTCATGCTCACGTGAGCGGGCTTAAGGTAGTATCTCGGCGGCGGCTGGCCGCCACCTACAACGGGCGTGAACGCTCTATTCTCGCCGTAAACTAAACCATGAGCAAAACCGGCTAAGCCCACGCACTGCGCGAGACACGAAAAGAATCCTCCGAAGAGGTTTACAGGTTTTGTTCCGGCCTCTGCCAGTCGCGCAACTAGACCGCAATAGATCCTAAGATCAGACTCATCCGCGCGGTCTTCATCGAACGATTCTATCCAAAGAAAGACGGTATCCGGCTTCGCGGCGGCATAGGCATCCGCAATCTTTTCCAAGGTCCCTGGCTCACGAAGGATTTCAAGCTCGACTGGGACGATAGCGCTAGGACTTGCTCCTTGCGCGCGCGCCGCTTCTATGCATGCGACATTAAGCGATAGACTCGCATTCCAATCTTGCGACCGTCTGAGAGGGAAGTACGGAGCAAGGAGCCACGCTGGGCTCAACCTGCCGATGTCGCTGAACAACTCCTTTGCGTCACCAACTGCTTTAACGAGCACTTCTTTCTGGAATGCCAAGACGCGCGCTGTTAAATCCCCTATGTCGAAGTCACCGTTCTGCAATGGCCGACTTCCAAGGAACGACCTGTCGGTAAAATAAGAGTCGGCGAGACCAGTGAACGACTTCTTAACCCGTATCCCACCTGACTTACCCTTACTTCTGCTCATAAGATATTTAGGATTGAGGCTAAACGCATAGGTCAGCGGGTCAATAAGGAACGGTTTCTTCAGCTGATAGACGAGCGCTGCTGAGGCTGACGGAGTTGCTTGCACTAGGTTCGCGTTCATAATGAGCGCATCATAGAGCGGCTGGCCTTTGCGAAAGAAGTCAGCCTCGCTGTGGATTCCGATTCGAAGAAAGTGTCTAAATGTGTCGCTCATTCGAAAGCTGCAATCCTCTGAATGTTTGCGTGATGTAATTGATTACGGATGGTCGAGGGAGGCGCCGGCAAAACCGCCGTAAACTTCCAGTCGGGTGGCACACCGATTGTCACTAGCCCAACACCCTCGTCCTGACAACGAGCTACAATGGCCTCCGAGAGGCTCTTTGAGGGAATGACAAGGTAGACTTCATCGCAGCAGAGCTTGTACACCTGGACTTGTCGTAACGCCCTTGTCCAGGACGTGAGCTTGACCTCGTATCCGAGAACCTTGCCATCGGTAAACGCGATGGTATCGAACCGTGCGCTTCCAAATCGAAGCTCCTCACGCACCTGATAGCCGCGCGCATATAGGTGCGCCGTGAGCGCTCTGTGCACGAATACTTCAGGAAGGGATTGAGGCATCAAGCCCTTCACTTCGTACGCGCTGGAGACGGATAGCTTGCAAGCATAGCTCTCCGATAATGACACCAATGAGGCTCAACCCAACGCAGGCCGAACCAGCAATCGCATCAACTTTAACAAAGGCAGGGTGAAACAGGTTGAAGATTATAAATAGGCCTATGATAACGAACCCGAGATATGCCGACCATAAGACGCATTCAAAGGCGACATAAGCGCAAGTCAAGCAGAACCGACAACGCTTCATGCGCCGAAAACAGTGTATTATCTGTAGAGTCCGCGTACGAACGAATGCCTCGCTGTCTATGGTCCTTAGCGCGTATTCAGATTTTTCATTAGTCATGTCGGCGGCGAGGTACTGGAGTCGCTCCCTCAGAACTTCGCGGTTACGCGACACTACAAAATCTCTTTTTTTAACGTAGCCGTCATCGCTGTCGAGAAACTTCTTTGCTTGCGTGAGTAGGAATATCAGTAGGATGGTTGCTAAGGCCGCAACCGGCAATGATGCTAGCCAACTTACTGGTCCAGGACTCGTCACATGATGTCGGCTTATCCGACTCGCAATTGGGTTAGAATCGTTGAGTCAGTTGCGCTCTCTGGGTATTTCTTATACACGGAGCGGAGTAGGTCACGGAGGCTGAGCCCGTTGTAACGGGTCTTGACCTCTTGAATCGCATCCATAAGCTTTGGAAGATTCGGGTCATTTTGCGCCGTGCGAAGGGCGTTTTTGACCACCGTAATGCCTTCCTCGGAAAGCACGTACTTTCTTGTTTCGTAGCGCTCGGGTACGGTTTCAGCGACACCTCCCATCAGGTATTCGTAGGAAAGGTCGGCTTCGTCCAACTCGGAAGCATCGAGGTATGCGAAAGAGTCATCTTTGACTTTCTCGTCAATCACGTCTCCGAAAGTGAGGTCCGATTTGTCGCTAGCGGCGCTTCCGCGAAGCCAGCCCATATTCTCAAGAAACGCGAGGTCGTCGTAGATTCCTGAATCGTACGGGCCAAAGGCGTAGGCCTCAAATTTCAACTTAGCCGCTTGATGAAAAGCGTCGTACTCCTTGTCAAGCAGGAAGAGCATTTTGGTAAGCCGCGTCCTGCCCTCCACCGGCTCATTTTGCTTGCCGCTCGCGCCCTTCGCATAAAGCAGGAGCATAATCGCGAGTCGCCTCCCGCTCAGAATCGTACTAGTCATTAGCTTGCCCCTTCTCGAACATACGTTCGCTAATGCTCATTGTACCATTGCCTGCTTCCCCTATATACTGTGCGGCCGAGCTGCACACCCACTAGATGTAGGACGCTGAGGTCGAGCTAGGCCTGCGAATGTGTTTTCCAGCAGCCAGACCCAACGCCTCTGTTGCCGCATGGTAGTAGAGTATCCTTAGGCGGTAGGAATTTGACCACGCACGGCTTTGCGTGCTAGGCTGCCTTCGTGAAGCACAGCTTAAGCCTGTCCAGCGAGGTGGGGGACCGCTTGAAAGAGGTGGCACGGACCATCGACGCCACGCCGTCCTCCCTTGCGGACCTCGCTCTCAAGAAGCTATTCGAACACTCGCCTAAGGAGATATCCGGAATGCTAGCCCGATACAAGCTCGACCGTACCGCCCCGACAAGAGAATGGTGGCAGCGCTCATTTTGGACGCTCCTCGCGGAGAACATGGGGACGTTCGATCCAATGGGCAACCCTTTCCGTGCCCGCGACTACGAGGACTATTACCTTATCCAACTCCGGAACAATATAGCCCGCGACGACAAAGAAGATGAGCCATTCCATATTCATCTCGGGCCGCGCGCGGGCGCTGCCAATCAAGCCAACGGAACCTATCTGTTCCCCCGTGAGACATCGCCCGTTCAAGCGGCCGAAGAAATCGCGAGCGAGTTAAGGCGTCTAGGCGTTGCGATGGATTATGAGAGCCGCATTATCAAGGTTCGCCAGATGCTGGCAGAGCGACTCGGTTACGACCCGGACAACAGCGACCGCTTTGGCGATGCACAGTTTGCCCACGCTATGCAGTACGGCGCAGACGGCGAGCGCGGGATGATGGTTTGGAATATCCTTCGGCTCGACAGTCCGAAACATCCGACCACCGACGTACACTTCCATTGGCGTTCGAGCACCGCGAAGCAAATGGCCGATGCGCTCGTAATCGCCTACGAGAAGCTCATGGCATTCCCCGGATGAAGTACTATTCGGAAGCGCGCGGCTTGCGAACGGGTTATGGCTTAGCCGAGTTGCGCGTCATGGTTGGGGACCTTTTCAAGTACCTTCGCGCCCGCGACCACTTAACCGAATGGCTCGGCTATGAATGCGTGGATGCCGGTCAGGTTGACGGGACCGGAGGAAGCAACCCGGGCAGCGACGTTGTGCTCGACATTGGTCGGACCGACGTTTGGCCGGTTGAGCCGGTAGAAGCCGCGTGGAGCGACGACGCCATCTTCGACTTCCTTCAGTTTATCGGAACCAAAGTCTCTACGCCAGTTATCGAGAATGCGCGTTACCATCAATACGCAAACTGTGGGTGGCATTTCGACAAGTTCACGCCCCAGCCGGCTAGGTCGGAATATATCGGGCGCGTTAATAAGCTGCTTTCGCGATACGGCGACGGCTGGGAGATGAAGGCCGATTTCGAGATAGTTGAACGCGCGCCGGTCGGATTGGACAAGCTGGTCAAAGCTGAGCTGCCTAAGTCCGTGGATTCGCAAATACGCGCGCGCGTCCAGGCTGCGGTTGAAAAGTATCGGCGGCGGAGTGCTACTATCTCCGACCGGCGTGACGCCGTGCGAGACCTAGCTGATGTACTGGAGGCGCTTCGGCCCGACGCGAAGCAGCATCTCCGTGACGACGAAAAGGACCTCTTCAACATCCTTAACAACTTCGGCATCCGTCACAACAACGCAAAGCAAAAGACCGGCTATGACGCCGTCTGGCTCGCAGGCGTGTTCTACCACTGCCTAACCCTTATCTACGTCCTGTCGCACATTCTCGACCGCAACAAGAAGTCGTTAAAGCAGTGAGTACGTAGGGTCTACTGTTGGAGGTCTTGCAGCTTCTCGTTCGCGGTATCAATGATTTCTTGCGCTTTGGCTCGTATTGCAGGCGAAGCGTCAGAGTCATCCGCGATTGGCTGAAGAGCGTCTCTGGCAGTCTCCAAGAAGTTCTTACGTTGGAATGCCTCCGCTGCGTGAATACCCAATAAATCGAGACCACCCGCTGCGATGATATGCCGATAGGCTGCCTCGCCGTTCAGCGACTGCGAACAATTAGTCTCGGCCTGAACTGCTGTGAGAATTGCCTCGGTCGGGTCAGTCCCCGCCAGAATGTCCCCTCCAGGCGCGCTGTCTAACTGCCGCAGTGTTTGAACGTCGCACGGACCTGGCGTAGGCGAGTCTGTCGGCTCTGGTGAGTCAGTCGGCTCTGGGGAATCGGTCGGCTGAGGTGACGCAGTTGCCTCCGCCAACGCGGGCGTCAACGTTGGGGTGTTTCCGGCACCCACAAATAAACCACCAATACTCAAGAGAAATAGGGCCCCGCAGACGGCGGCAAGCGTGAACTGCTTTTTGAAAAACAGAATGGATGCAGCCAACCCAGCCGCGACAGCACCAAAAGCAGACGCCGTGCTTATAAAGGCTGTAACATCGCTGCTCATAGTCTTCTCCCCGCACCAGTGGTGATTATGTATCGTTAGTTTTATATCGAGTGGCCCAAAGCCGCCTCCTCCCGGACAATGGCGGCGTGACTCAGGTATCCTACGAGGCGTTTCGGAAAGGCGTCGGCGCCGCGATTCGGGCGCGCCGTGAGGCGGCCAAGCTAACCCTCGAAGAACTCGCGCATGAGGCGGGCCTTACAGTCGGCCATCTCTTTGTGATCGAAAGCGGTCGGACGAATCCGACACTCCGAACTCTTTTCAAGGTCGCCGCCGCGCTCGAAGTCAGAGTTGGGATTCTAATGGACGAAGCGGAACGACAGAAACCTAAGAAAGCTTAGCCCGCAAAGCAGAGAGGGGCTGCATCCCGAGTCCTTCGTTGCTCAAATAGTTGACCTTAACGCCTTCGCAAATGGCGTTGAGGACATAAGCGAGCGCATCAACAATGTCGTCGTGCGCCGCGTTCGGGAAACGCAGCAACTCCTCCAACGTCATTTCAAGCCAGGGCGCCTGTCTCGGGAAATGCACGCGACCAGCCTCGAACAATGGTAATACGGCATCGAGTCGCGCCTCTTTGCTTGACCGTGGCGCCACGCCGTAGACGGGTATGCGGTTCAACACTTGCAGCGACTGAAGCACGGCTGTTCCCGCCTGCGCTTTTTCGATAATGACCATTCGAGGCCGAAACTGCGCGAACTTCGCCTCTATCATCTTCACTAGCTCGGGGTGCGGAACGCGACCGCGCCACACGTCTGCAACGTAGAAGTTTTCGTAGTCGAACATTGCCGTCACGATGGCAGAGTAGTCGCTCGACGTGCCCTGCCCCCAGGACGCATCGACGGCCTGAACGACAAGCGGGGCGCGCTCGACGGCGCGCACGCTGCCAGGCAGCGCAAAGATGCTCTTTGCCGGTACGAATCGCTCCATCTTCGGAATGGTGTCGTAGCGGTGCTCAAGCCACTCCGCTTTGACCATCGTGCCATCTGCGGGCGTTGGGTTCTGTTGATAGAGCGCGGCAAACGAGCGCGAACCTTGGACTTCGCGAATCTTCTCCAGCCGTTCAATGGGATAAGCGGACGGCCACAACGCTGTGCCCGGCTCGCGCTCTAAAGGGTCGTGCTCCTCCGCAATCGCTGGCAAGCGTAGGACCGTCCATTCGTCGCTCGATGCAATGACTCGTGCCGCGAGGTCATCGTCGGCCCATCGCGTCGTGACGTAAAGACAGGCACCGCCGGGCATTAGCCGGGTGTACGCGACCTCAGCGAACCATTCGAACATCTTGTCACGCTTCTCTAGGCTGTCAATGTCCTCGCGGCTCTTGATAACATCGTCTAGGACGAGCAAATGCGCGCCTTTGCCGGTGATGGAACCGCCAACACCGGCCGCGATGAGTCCGCCACATTTGTTGACCGTCCACTGTTCAACGGCGCGCGAGTCGTCTCGAATGGAAACACCCTCGAACGGATAGCGCTCATCTCCGACCAGGTCACGAATGCGCCGGCTCACCACGTTCGAGAGGTCCTGGTTGTAGCCGACGACGAGGCAGTGCTGCTTTGGATTGCGTCCCAGGCACCACGCCGGGAATCGTTCGCTGCAATGGTACGTCTTGGAATGGCGCGGCGGCATGAACACTGCCAGGTTCCGAATCTCGCGCCGTTCCAGTGCTTCGAGGTGCTCGATAACGAGCTTCGTATGCGCAGCGAACAAATAGTCAGGGTCCATATACGCGCAGAACGCCTCCAGCGAACGTTGCGCTAGCTCGCGCTCGGCAAGGCCTAGCAGTTCGTTCCGCTGCTCGGGACTGAGCGAACCTACGTTCACGATGGGCTGCTCCAGCGAATTAATGCTGCGCGTCTCGCGTTATCTGAACGTTGCTGCGGTGTCCGGTGAGCGTTCGCGGTCTGCGCGCCTTTTCTCGCCCATTCCAAACGTAGCTCACGCGAGGCCGAGGCCAAGGCTTCGCGAGCCTTGCACGTCTGTGCAAAAGTGTCCCGAGTAGGCGAAGAACGAGAACCTGCTCGGGAACGTTTAGCCGTCAAAGGTGTTCGCCTCTTGGAACGCCTTGATGCCGGCGATAAGTGTTTTTAGGTCATCTTGGGAGAGTCCATTAAGCGTAACGGAGCGAGCGTCAATATTTGTAGTCGTTGCCTTGGGAAATGCGCCGGTTAGGTCTCCCAGCAACCGCAGACTATCTCGACACGAATCAAGTGCCGCTTTGACGTCTCGCGCATTTGACGAGTCTTTGAACTTTTCGTAGAACGCTTCTGCCGACGACATTAGCGTCTCGGCCCGCTCAAGAAGCGCCTTTTGCGTCGAGACTATCTCCGCACCGGCCTTCGCCGTTGTGGAGGCGGGATAAGAGTCGCCCGCCTCAGTCGCAACCGCCAAAGCACGCTTGTTCATGTGACGCCGGGAATGCCTACCGACAGAGTCTTTGAGCAGACCGTACTGCTCCGCAATTGCGGCCTGCGACTTCTCGCCTGCCAAGAGGAAGTAGTCGATAGACGACCTGTGCGGCGAAGTACAAACTTTACATAAAGCGCCCAAGCGGAAACGCCTTAAATATTCTCGCGGGCAATCACGTCCTGATGCGTGCGACACCATTCGTTATAGGCAGCGGCACCGAGGTACGCTTGCGCCTCTGCGCGCGTCATTGGTCGTGGCGTCTCGCGGCGCTTGCGCTCTTGCTCCTGAAACTCGGCTAGCGTTCTGCGGCGCTCCGCTTCCGCTTTTGCGTTCTGCTCACCGAGCCCGGCATGCATCCGGGTGCTAAATCCCGGCGGTACAACATCACCAAACTCGACGTACTCTAAGGCCGTGAGGTGCATAGCTGAGTTGAATTTTGCCTGCACCGCAGCCCGGCGAGCACCTTGCATTAGCGCGAACGCCGGATTCTTCTTTAACTCAGTTAGCTGTTTGTGGGCCGCGACAATCTCAGCGGGCGTTGCAAACGCATACTCGGGGACGGATTCAAACTTTGCCATTACTTCTCTCCAAACGCCCGCTTCATTGCCTCGGAGATAAACCTGTGCCGGTCCGCGATACTCTCTTCCAGAGACGGCTTGCCTACATCTTGCCATTCTTTCTCGAAGGCAGCGTCGGCTTTTTGTTTCTCGGTCAACGGCACCGCCGGACCGATTTTGAAAGGGTCGTTTAAAAACATAGTGTGCTCACTTATAACATTCGTGACGTTACATGGTGAGCACTTTTTTACCTGATGGGAAAGTTGCTGATGCGTTGCACGATGTTTAAACCGATAACTGCGTAGCGCATTCGCGTCGTTGCGGTGTTGATTTCGCGCTTTCGAACGAGTTTGCGGAGCGAATGGTGGTGTGGGGATGGGGTGATGGGTTGCCAGTGATTCGTAACTAAAGCGCTGCCTCGACGCGATAAGCCTTTCGAAAAGCGACTGGGGCGTGATAAGATCACCGGGAAGGGAAGGGTACGCAATGATTAGACTGGGTGTCAATTTAGCCGCAGTACTGTCACTCTTATCGGTTTTATCATCGCCCCTCACTGGTCGGGGAGAGACTTTTCCAAATGGCGTAGAATTTAATTGCTACCCGTCTCAGTATCAGGGACAAAACGCCGCGAGCTGTATGATAGGCTTTTCGGTGTTTAGTTTTGTAAAGGCAAACTACGACACGCAACATGAGCCTGAGTGGTGCTGGGCGGCAAGCCTGGAGATGGCGCTTACCGCAGAGCATCACAAAGTCCCTCAGGAACAGATAGTGACGATTGCGTACGGTGCTCCAGTAGATTGGTCGGCTGGTGTTCAAACAATTGAAGACGTCGCCAACGCATTAACAAAGGACCAGGATGGTAACGACATTGTCGTGACCCTGAAGGACTGGGCAAACGACGACTCGTCACAGCAAATCCACAAGATTGTTGGTTCCTTGTCGAGAGGACACCCGGTGCTGCTCGCGCTCCCGACGCATGTTGTGGTCTTGACCGCGCTGAGTTACTTCGGAACCGGTGAAGACCTGCAAGAGTATGTTTTCACAAACGGTCGAGTCCAAGACCCTTGGCCTGCTGGTTATATGGGCTCCCCAGGCGGTTCGCGCGTGATGGGGCAGTCCGAATATGCGACCGTTCAACACGTCTGGGAGGTTAACGTTTTCTGAGGCAGAGTCGAAGCCAAATTAGCGCGCGCTTTGTAACCGACGCTGCACTCAAATCTGCCTGAAATTGCTGGCATCGGACCGAGGACTACCACCCACCCCTAATCGTCGCAAAAATCTATAGCTACCCCCACCCCCTAGCAACGACGTTCGTGTGGGAAACGCCCAGTGGGAACCACCGTTCGTCCAGTGGGACGAGGTAGATGCGTTAGAGGTTGATGGGTTCGGTGTTGGAGGCACGTCGAGAGCGCGCCGAGAGCCTGCGCTGCCGCCTTGCAGCTACCGATGCGGCCGTAGCCTTCGCTAGCGTTTCGGGTGTTGCACCGAAGCGGCGACCCTTCGCAATGGCGGCCTGCATCGCTGCGCGTGTGCGCTCGCTGATGGACCGCGACTCGGCTTCGGCCACACAGGCGAGAATCTGAAGCGTGAAACGGTTAGCGTACGGAGCATCCACAGCAACGAACTCCACACCTGAGTCCATAAGCTGCGTCGTAACGATGACACTACGCGCGAGGCGGTCGAGACGGGCGATAAGGAGAGTCGCCTTCGCCCGTTTCGCGTGTTCAATCGCTCCGGCAAGCTGCGGACGGTTGCGAATGTTGCTTCGCCACGCCGTTTCTACCTCGGTAAACGTGGAGATTACCACGCCGTTGGTGGCCTCAGCATAACGCGCTACGGAGTTTTGTTGCGCCTCGATGCCGAGGCCTTGTGCTCCCTGCTTTCGGTCCGAGACTCGCAGGTAGGCCACGTACTTCATTGGGCTCTCCCACACGGTTCACGGGTGCCTTTGTTCGATTATCCCGTCACGTGGTAGTGAGATCCAATAGATGGACAGTCAGAAAGAACGGGTCGGTGGTTTCCGAGCGACACTGCTAATCGTGGTAGGTTACTGAGCGCCTACGATAGAGCAGTGGGCGAGCGCGAATCCTGGCGGACAGAAGTAATGTCCCACCTTGCGCGAAGCAAGTAAGAAGTTCTTCATGGCTATGACAGATTGACGAGGGACTCGCCTACTTCGTAGCGGTCGTTGTTTGTGAACTCCCACTTGATTTTAGCGTTATCGCCGGTTTTCTCAATCCACAGCTTTCCAAATGAAAGCATTTTCCTCGGCGGTCCGCAGGCGAACCCGAACGAAATTTCTCTCTTGACATCGGAGCCATCAACGATAGCCGCCTCGACTCGGTTCGGACTCCCCGACATCCGGCGCACCTCGGACGCGAGCTTGCAAAGGTTCGTGAGCTGGCGGTGGTAGGCCTGAGCGACTACTGCCAGGTTGTCGCCGGAAAGGCCCAGCTGCCGGATGCGCTCGGTGTCAGCCTCCGCTGCCGCGTCGTAGTCGGGGAAGGTCGCAGTGTGGGTCATACCTTGAGCGTTCCGCTTGCCGGTCCGACTGCCCCGGGCACGTCCGAGCGCAGGCCGCTGGCGTGGGACGTCGCATCTGTGGGGAGCAAGGTCCGTAGCGATACTTCCGTCCGACCCGTCCGACTAAGAGAGAGTACCCCGGACTGGAAACGGCCCAATAAAACCAGGTGGGGTCCGGGCCGTCCGGGCCGTCCGACCAAAAGTTGGAATCGCGAAAAACGGCGACAAGAAAATTTCGCCTTGCATTTCTCTGCGGGATAACTATGGCTGGCCCGGACGGTAAGGCGCGCTCTAAAAAGCCGTGCTAATCCAGCGCTTTCCGCCACGTTTCGGCGTCCGCCCCTCTTTCGGGGCACCCCGGACGGGTACTAGAATGGCGTCTGTTCGCCGTCCTGGGCCTCGCGCTTACGCTCGCACTCCTCGCACGGATAGGGTGGCGCAACAGTGGCGTGCTCCCAGAGAGCCTCCCCCTCGGCCATATACTGCCCAAATTTCTCCCTAGCAACGCCGAGCGGCACGACCTCGATACAACGGACGCGCTCGCCTTGGACCGACTTCCGAGAGTCGGAAGCGACAAGACCAACTTCGCGCATCTTCCCCCAAAACAGACTGTCGGAGAGCGCATCTCCCCGCTTCCCCCGCGCAGCGACTGCGTAAGCGTCGTAGACGGCATTCTTCGACAACGAGCCCGCCCACGGGATATAACAATCGTGCCCGGCGTAGTTGCGGCGTATCTCCGCATTCCGCAGACAATCTTCGAGCCACTGGTCGAACGCAGAGGCGGTCTGCGTCTTGTACCTCGCGAGTCCCGAAGTTGGGCGGTCTGAGCCCGGCTTAAAGCCGCTAATATCCTCATGCAGTAAGTCGTACATCAACGCAGCCGAACCGGTGTTGCCCGCATCATCGCGCAAGTGCTCAAGCGCTTTGTAGTAGTCTGTCTGCCCTTTGCGCGCAGCCCTCTGTTTCAGTATCGCGTGATACCATTAGACCGGACTTAATTACTGAGGGCGTGAAAGGTCTCACGCATGCAATCCAAACCCGCGGCTCCCGATCCCG
>Ga0182015_10000489_pt1 | contig 56513 bp, 53 predicted proteins | sample 712P3MmetaG_FD_120478 | JGI IMG/M metagenome (GOLD analysis project Ga0182015, IMG submission 120478) | Permafrost microbial communities from Stordalen Mire, Sweden - 712P3M metaG | ecosystem: Environmental > Terrestrial > Soil > Wetlands > Permafrost | place: Sweden: Stordalen | collected...
CGCACGTTGTTCTTGGTGCCGAGCACGTTGGACATTCCCGTGACCGACATCAGTTTGACGCCGCGCAACAGTTCATCCAAGTTCGTCAGATCGAGTCGGTAATCGTCGCCCACCGGAATGAAGCGGACCTCGACGCCGGTCTGTTCGCGCAGTTGGAACCAGGGCACGATGTTGGCGTGGTGCTCCATCTCACTGACCAGTACGACGTCGCCGGCCCTCAGGTTCGCGGCGCCCCAGGACTTGGCGAGGAGGTTGAAGGACTCGGTCGCGTTCTTCGTGAAGACGACCTCGCCGGCGCCACCGGGGGCGTTGACGAAACGCGCCACCGACTCTCGCGAGCCCTCGTAGGCCGCGGTCGCCTCACTGGCCGTCTGGTAGACGGCACGGTGCACGTTGGCGTGACGCAGTTGGTAGTAGCGGCTCATGGCGTCGATGACCGCGTTGGGCTGGAGTGACGTGGAGGCGGTATCGAGATACGTGATGGGTCGGTCGAAGACGACGCGGTTCAACTGCGCGATGTCGGCGCGAACACGTTTGGCGTTGAAGCTCGTCACGTCGTCACCGCGCGCCAGGCGTCGTAGCCCTCGAGTTCGATGAGTTGGGCGAGTTGCGCGTCGCCGGAGTGCACGATCTGGCCGTCCACCAAGACGTGCACCAGGTCGGGCTCGATCTCCTCGAGCAGTTTCACGTAGTGGGTCACGACGACGACGCCCATGGTCGGATGTTCGGCGCGAACCGTACGCACGCCGTTGGCGACCACGCGCAGCGCGTCGATGTCGAGGCCCGAGTCCGTCTCGTCGAGGAAGGCGATGATCGGTTCCAACAGGGCCATCTGGAGTACCTCGTTGCGCTTGCGTTCGCCCCCGGAGAAGCCGTCGTTGAGGTGACGCTCGGCGAAGGCCGGGTCCATCCCGAGTCGGTCCATCCACTCAGCCAGGTCGAGGCGGACTTCGAGGATGCTCAGCTCGTCGAGGTTCTTGCGCGCGGCGATCGCCTGGCGCAAGAACTGCACGACCGAGACGCCGGCGATCGCTTCGGGGTACTGGAAGGCGAGGAAGATCCCGGCGCGCGCTCGTTCGTCGGGCGTCCACTTGGCGATGTTCTCACCGTTCAACAAGATCTCGCCGCTGGTGACGGTGTAACCCGGATGGCCCATCACGATGTTCGCCAGCGTCGACTTGCCGGCTCCGTTGGGACCCATGAGTGCGTGGACCTCGCCTTCGCGCACCGTGAGGTCGACACCGCGCAGGATCGAGGCGCCTTCGGCCTCGGCGTGGAGGTTGCGAAGTTCTAGGAGGGGCGTCGACACGGTGACGAGCCTAACGGCGTCGCGGTTGCCAACGTCCAGTCACTACCAGCCTCGTTCGACCCATTCGTCGAGGTGGGGTCGCTCGGCACCGATCGTGGATTCGCGTCCGTGGCCGGGCCAGATCGTCACGTCGTCGGCGAAGAACCCGAAGATGCGTTCGTCGATCGAGGTGATGATGGTGGCGAAGTCGGTGGCGTCGTGATTCGTGTTGCCGGGACCGCCGGGGAAGAGGGTGTCGCCGGTGAAGAGCATGGGCGTCTCTTCGAGCGCGAAGCAGATGCTGCCCGGCGTGTGGCCGGGGGTGTGCACGGTCCGCAGGCGCAGGTCGCCGACCTGGTGGACCGTATCGTCGTCGAGCAGGTGGTCGTAGCTCGGCAGCATGCCGGCGTCCTCGGCGCGCACCCACACGTCGATACCGGCCTCGCGGACCTGTTCGACCGCGCCGATGTGGTCCCAGTGGCCGTGCGTCTCGAGCACCGAGGTGACCCCGAGTCGACGCGCCACGCGAAGTAGTCGGTCGTGTTCGTTGGCCGCGTCGAGCAACGTCGCCTCGCCGGTACGTTTGCACCGCACGACGTACACGTCGTTCTCGATCGGTCCCACGACGAATCGGTGCACCTCGGCGCGAGCGTCCGACCAGACCAGTTCGACATTGTCCACGCTCCACAATGCCACTTGGGTGGCCGGGGGCAATGGTGAGTATTGTCGAAGGGTCCGGGATTACCGTCCGGTACGCACGGAAGGACTGCGATGAACTTTGGATTCAGCGAGGAGCAAGAAGAGCTCCGCAAGATGGTCAAGCGATTCCTCGAAGAAAAGTCGCCCGAATCCGAAGTCCGGCGTTTGATGGCCACGACCGAGGGGTACGACTCGGCCGTGTGGGACCAGATGGCCAAGGAGCTGGCGCTGCAGGGCCTCGGCATTCCCGAGGAGTTCGGCGGTCAGGGCTACGGCCCGGTCGAGCTCTACGTCGTGTTCGAAGAGATGGGCGCGGCGCTCTTGTGCTCGCCCTACTTCTCGACCGTCGCGCTGGCGGCCAACGCCGTACTCTTCGTCGGCACTGACGCGGACAAGGCGGCCTATCTCCCGGGTATCGCCTCAGGTGAGACGATCGCCACCGTCGCGCTGACCGACGACGCCGGTCTGTGGGACCTCACCAAGACTTCGACGACGGCGACGGCGTCGGGCGACGGATTCGTGTTGAACGGCGTGCGCAGTTTCGTCACCGACGGTAACACCTCGTCGATAATCTTCGTGCCGGCGATGACCGCCAAGGGACTCTCGCTCTTCGCCGTCGAGGGCGACGCCAAGGGCGTCGCGCGCGAGTCGTTGGCGACCATGGACCAGACACGCAAGCAGAGCCGCATCGAGTTCAGCGACGCACCGGCGAAACTCGTCGGCGTCGAAGGCGAGGCCCTCGCGGGACTCGAGACCACGTTGCAGGTGGCCGCGGCCGCGCTGGCGGCCGAGCAGGTCGGGGGAGCCCAGCGCGTCCTCAACAACTCCGTCGAGTACGCGAAGAACCGCGTGCAGTTCGGCCGGCCCATCGGATCGTTCCAGGCGATCAAGCACAAGTGCGCGGATATGCTCCTCGACGTCGAGTCGGCCAAATCGGCTGCGTACTACGCCGCCTGGGCCGCCCAGGAGCGTAACGAGGAGTTGGCGATCGCCGCGAGTCTCGCGAAGTCGTTCTGCTCCGAGGCCTACTTCCACTGCGCGGCGGAGAACATTCAGATCCACGGCGGTATCGGTTTCACGTGGGAGCACCACGCGCACCTCTACTTCAAGCGCGCGAAGAGCTCGGAACTTTTCTTGGGCGACCCCGCCTACCACCGCGAACTCTTGGCTCAGCGCCTAGGCATCTAGCTCGGTGCTCGCCCACGAGCAACTCCAGAGCGGTACGTCACTCCTGGACCTTCGAATTGCCACGTCGAGCGCGAGGCCTTTGGCGAGTCACGCGTTGATCATCGTGCACGGACTGCCCAAGGCCATGGGGATGGGTCGACAGGCGGCCGGCCTCTTGCCGGAACTCGCCGAACACCTGGCCAACGAATCGGGATGGATCGTGGCGACCGGCACCCTCTCGGGCGTCGGCGGGAGCACCGGCACGTTCTCCGCGACGCAGTGGCGCGCCGACCTCGCCACGATCCTCGAACGCGTCGACGATGGGGAGCGCCGGATCTCGATGGCCGGCTTCGGCTTCGGTGGGGCGCTCGCGCTCGTGACGGCCGCCGACGACGAGCGCATTCGCGGCGTGGCGACCTTTGCGACGCCGGCCCACTTGGAGCCGTGGTGCGGCAGCGCCGACGACTTCCATCGCGCGGTGCAGGTCGCCGGCGTCGTCGGCGACGAACGAGACCTGTTGCCGGCCGAGCAGCTACGCGACGACGTCTTCGCGATCGATCCGCTGGTGTCGATCGCGAAGATCCCGCCCCGTCGACTCATGGTCGGCCACGGCACCGAGGACATCGAGATCCCGCACACCGACGCCCGCGACCTCGTCGCGGCGGCCGAGGGACGGGCCGAACTTCGGCTGATCCAGGGCGCCGGTCACCAACTTCGCGCCGACCCGCGAATGGTCGCGACGTTGTTAGGTTGGCTCGACCGGCACCGCTGAGAGCGCCGCGTCGAGGGCCTCACGGATCCGTCTCGCCGACTTCTCCGGGTCGCTCGATTCGGTCAGGGCCCGCACGACGACGAAGTGACGTAGTCCCGCGACGACCAGTTCAGCGACGTTCTCGGCGTTGACCCCACCGGTCACGAAGACCGGACGGTCGCTTCGGGCTTGGCTGGCTACGGCGTAGTTCACGCCGGTGCCACTGCGGCCCGGCTTCGTCGGCGTGGCGACGATCGGCCCGGCACTGAAGTAGGTCGCCGACTGATCGAGCGCCTCGTCGAACTCAAGGGTGGAGTGTGTCGAGAGCCCCACGATCGCGTCGGGACCGAGCAGCTCACGACAGCGCGATACGCCGACGTCCTCTTGACCCACGTGCACGCCGTCAGCACCGACCGCCGCGGCCAGTTCCGGTGAGTCGTTCATGATGAAGGGCACGTCGAAGGTCCGACAGATCGGGATCATGAGCTTGGCGTCGGCGATTCGGACGTCGTCCTCGAGGTCCTTCTCTCGTAGTTGGACGACGTCGACGCCCCCGCGAAGGGCCGCCGGCAGGAAGGCCGCGAGGTCATCGCGGTGCGCTACGCAGAGATAGAGGTGGCGACGATCGAGGGCGGGCACGAGGTCCACCCTAGGAGTCGCTCGACGTAGGGCGCGTTGCGGCAGAATAGGGGAATGCAGATCCCCGCCAAGACCGAGTACGCCATCCGAGCGCTGCTCACCCTGGCGGCGAGTGACGTGTCCGTGAGCGCCGAACACTTGGCCCACGAACAAGACCTCCCGGCGAAGTTCCTCGGCGCGATCCTGTCGGACCTGCGCCGCGGCGGTCTCGTCACCAGCCAGCGTGGCCCGGAGGGTGGCTTCAAGTTGGCCCACGACGCCGACCAGATCTCCATCGCCGACGTCGTGCGCGTGGTGAGCGGTCCGATGGCCGGCGTGCGCGGGATGCGCCCCGAGACCCTGGTGTACGAGGGTGAAGCCACCCACCTGCGCGACGTCTGGATCGCGGTGCGCGGCGCGCTGCGCGAGGTGCTCGAGCACGTGACGCTCGGCCAGGTCCTGCGCGGTGAACTGCCCGAGGCGGTGACGCGCTTCACAGCCGAATCAGATTCGTGGGTCACCCGGACCATATGAAGCAGATTCACACCGACGGCGCCTGCCGCGGTAACCCCGGACCGGGTGGCTGGGCGTGGGCCGGCGGCCGCGACAGCTTCGCCAGTGGCGCCGCGGCGCATACGACGAATCAGCGCATGGAGGTCATGGCGGTGATCGAGGCGCTGCGCGAGAACGTCGAGAGCCCGCTCGAGATCGTCAGTGACTCCTCCTACGTCGTGAAGTGCTTCAACGACAAGTGGCATGTCGGGTGGCTGCGGCGGGGCTGGAAGAACTCCCAGGGCAAGCCCGTCGCGAATCGGGACCTCTGGGAAGAGCTCTTCGCGTTGGCGCTCGACGCGCAACGCGTCATCCGCTTCTCCTGGGTGAAGGGTCATTCCGGTGACGCGATGAACGAGTTCGTGGACGTGCTCGCGACCGAAGCGGCCGACACGCAACGGGGTCGTCACTCGTAGTCCGGCTCGGCCACGTTTAGACGGAGGGCCGAAACATTAGGATTCCCCCCGGGGGTTCCACTACGAGATTGAAGGATTGAACGTGACGAACGAGGCCCAGCAGTTCGATGTTGTCGTGATCGGAGGTGGCCCCGGTGGCTACGCCGCTGCACTCTACGGAGCTTCCGCGGGCCTCAACATCGCCATCATCGAGCGCGACAAGGTCGGCGGTACCTGTCTGCACCGCGGTTGCGTGCCCGCCAAGGAGTTCCTCGAGACCGCGCACGTTCGGCGAACGGTCGAGCACGCCGGCGAGTTCGGCATCGAGTCGAAGGGGACGACGGTCGACTTCGCGGTGAGCCAGAACCGCAAGAACGAGATCGTGGGTCGCCTCTTCAAGGGCCTGTCGGGCCTCTTGAAGGGACGCAATGTCACGGTCTTCTCCGGTACCGGACGCCTTGAAGCCGACGGGACCGTCACCGTCGTCGACGGCGCGGACGCCGGCGTCATCGCCAAAGGTGTAAACGTCATCCTCGCGGCCGGGTCGGTCCCGCGCACGCTCCCCGGATTCGACGTCGACGGCAAGATCGTCGTGACGTCCGACGAGTTCCTCGACCTCTCCACCTTGCCGACGACGGCGGCCGTCATCGGTGGCGGCGCCATCGGGTGTGAGTTCGCGTCACTGCTCGCGGACATGGGAACGACGGTCACGATCCTTGAGGCCCTGCCGGCGATCCTCACCGGATGCGACACCGAGGTCGCCACCGTGGTGGGACGCTCCTTCAAGAAGCGCGGCATCGAGATCCGTACCGGCGTCACCATCACCGGACACGCGCCCAAGAAGGGATCGACGACGATCTCGATCGAGGGCGGCGATGACGTCACGGTCGACATGGTCGTCATGTCGGTCGGACGGCGTCCGCGCAGCGAGGACCTCGTCGCCGACGGCACCGGCGTCGAGATCAATGACCGCGGCTTCGTCGTGGCCGACGGACACCAGCGCACGGCCAATCCCCACGTCTACGCCGTGGGCGACGTCGTGGCGAACACGCCGCAACTCGCGCACGTCGGTTTCGCCGAGGCGATCGTGGCGATCAAGAGCATCCTGGGCGAGGCGAGTGTCCCGGTCGACTACGACCGCGTGCCCTGGGCCATTTACTCGAACCCCGAGGTCGCGTTCTGTGGCCTCACCGAGGCCAGCGCCAAGGAGAAGGGCTACGACGTCGTCGTGAAGAAGGACCCCTTCGGCGGCAACAGCCGAGCACAGATCATCGGGGAGACCGAGGGTGTCGTCAAGATCATCGCCGAGAAGCGCGCCGACGGCACGGCCGGTCAGATCCTGGGCGTGCACATGGCCGGTCCGTGGGTCACCGAACAACTCGGCGCCGGGTACTTCGCCGTCAACTGGGAGGCGACCGCCGAGGAAGCGGCCGCACTGATCCAGCCGCACCCGTCACTGTCGGAGACCTTCGGCGAGACGCTGATCGCCCTCGCCGGTCGCGGACTCCACGTCAGCTGATCGCTTCAACTTCGAGCGACTGTCCTCGCGTCGACCTGTTGAAATGTGCCACGATGTCGCGTGGATGAATTCGAACTCCTGAAGGGCGCCCTCGCGAATCAGCGCACCCACGTCCTCGCTACGGTCGAGGGCCTGGGCGAAGCCGACCTCACGACCTCGCTGGTGCCGAGTGGTTGGACCCCGGCCGGACTCGTGCAGCACCTGGCACTCGACATCGAACGCTTCTGGTTCCGGCGTGTCGTCGCGGGCCAGTCAGTGCGTCGCGCCGGCGACCCCGAGGATATTTGGGCGGTCACCCCCGGTGACGGTCTCGCGGTGATCGAGCGGTATCGCGAAGAGTGCGCTCTGGCCGACGAAGTGATCGCGGCGTCCTCGCCGAGCGACGAACCGGCGGCGTGGCCTGACTTCTTTGGATCCTGGCGACTTTCGAACCTCTTTGAGATCACGTTGCACGTGGTCACCGAGACGGCGTGTCACGCGGGCCACTTGGACATCATGCGCGAGACCATTGACGGATCCCAGTACAAGGTGATCGGCTAGTGCCGGCGTTCGTGAGGGTTCCTACGAAGCAGACGCGGGAGTTGGCAACGCCCTTCGTCGTAGTGGAGCGAACAAGTGCGACCGTAGAGTCGAAGCCATGACAGTCGTCACGGGGAAAAAATATCCCTAGAGACATCGTGAAGATTCTTGGTTGGATTTAGCAAGGTCGCTTCGGCGAGGGCGCGACCACGCGAGCTCAAAGCTTCACATCGGAGCCTGATGTAAATGGCCTGCCACGCTGTACTGGCGGTCCTCTCACAAGTGCGTTCGACATCAAGGTTCCCAATGATTGAAGAGCGTTTCAAGTGCGCTGGTAGATGTCGGGATGCACGACCTCCATGAAACGCCGTACGTCACCGATCTCAGTGAAGCCAAATTGTGCGTAGAGCGAGTGAGCGTCGGATGTGAGCAGTAATAGACGGCGTAGTCCTTGCAGGGCGGGGTGGTTCATGACTTCGCGCATCAGCCACTTCGAGAGTCCCTTGCCACGATGAGATTCCAGAATGAATACGTCCGCGATCAGTGCGAATGTCGCGCTATCCGTAACGATCCGTGCGAAGCCGACCATAGCGTCGCCGTGATAGACGCCGAAGCACAGTGAGTTGTCGATCGAACGTTCCACGACTGCCCGCGAGATACCTGAGGCCCAGTACGACTCCTCAGAAAGGAAGAGAAAGACCTTTTCGACGTCAATTCGATCTCGGTCCGTCGAAATCTCATAGCCGCGAACGCTTACCGGTGGTCCCATGCAGCCATTCTGGTCCAACCACGTGTCGGTGTCGGAGGGCCGAAATCCACGTTTCCCGACTGGAGGCTGAAGACGAGGCTTCGCTTGAGCGTCAGTTCGAGTTAGTCCGGATCTCTGACGTGCGTCATTGCGCGTACCCACGATCGCCGGGCATGGGTTGCACCTTGACTCCCTCGGCAGTCAAGAACTCGCGGATTTGGGAGGCATGCGAAATAACGTGCAGCGGAATAGCACCGACCACGACTCCGTACAACGTGCCGTGGTAACGATGGGTATCGGGGAGCGGCCGGGCCGCCTTCTCTTCGAAGAGATCGTCAAGTGTTCGGCGGGCCCTCGTGCGGCAGTAGTCGACGTAACTGAGGAGCTCTGCCTTAGTGAATACGCGGTTGGGAAATGCGTAAGTGTTCTCGTCGAAGGGTTGCGGCGGTTTCCACGGCTCGAATTCGGCGGCGAGGTCATAGTCGAGTGTTAGCAGCGAATGGTACGCCAAGAACCAGGGCGCCGAACCGTGTAAGCCTCCGTGCGATGTCGGACTCGTGGTCGCCTCGTCCGGCCATAGGTCCCTCTCCCAGAGGGTGTCAGGACAATCGTTCAGCGCGGCCTGCATCAGCCGCAGGGCTTCTTCGAAGTTCCGAGCCATGCTCTGCACAAGCGGATTCGGCACTCTATGAGTAATAGCAGGTGTCGAGGGATTGGGAATCGTGCGCAGGTTGTTGGTCCCGGAGGAGTTTTCGACGATTGGTCCAATTTTCACAGACCGGAATATCACTTCCTGATTGCGTATTTTCTGTCTTCATGCGTAACACTGCACTCCGATCGGACAATAGAAGCGTAGGGAGGAGGTTTCTTTGCGACTATGTGGCCGTCTCCTCGTCGTGACTCTTGTACTCGCCGCGTTTCCCGTCCTCATCAGTGCCGCCACCGTCGCGGCCGCGGCAAACCCGCCGACCTGCACTTCGAACGAGGTCGCGCTCTCAGCCACGCCCGAACATTTGCTCTACACATCAGGCGACTTGGTACACGTCACAGTTGCGCTGCACAATCACTCGGCCACTGCCTGCTCTTTCGCAACCGGCCCCTCCTCGCCCAACTTCATTCTCGCCAACTCCACCGGTGTCACCGTTTGGGGTTCGTGCTGGTTTGGCGGCGGGCCTGCCCCCTGCCCTGACTACCTTCTTCACCGCAACCTAGGCCCGGGTGCCACATACCGCGACCGGCTCACCTGGGATCAGCGGACAGGTCGTCCTGATCTTGACGTGCCTGCCGGTCGCTACACCTTCAAGGCGGGACTCCCTGGCCCGAATCTTCGCGCCGCCACCTCCTTCGTCCTTACTCGGACCCATGACGTGACAGTCACGCAGGCCGACTCCGGCCACCACTACGTCCTCGCCGTTGGTGACCTCTTGACCTTGCGGCTGCGCACCTCGCCGCTGGTCTGGACCACGGCCACCTCATCTGATCCGCGAGTCTTGGTTCAACTGTCCGAGATGAACCCCGTCGCCGGTTATTTCGTTTTCCGGGCCCTTGCATCTGGTTCCGCTCGTGTCTCATCCGTTGGCAACCCATCCTGCTATCCCCAGTGCCTAATGCCGAGCCGGCTCTACTTCGTCACCGTGACCGTACAAGGGTCATGAACGCATACGGTCGGTTACAAGGTTGACGCTTCTCCGAATGAATATGGACCTGACCATCTGATTGAACTTGGTCTTCGGTGTCATTCGCGGCTCGTGGGGTTATCTTCGACGTAATTCATCAAAATTCGTATAGTTAGAGTTGATGCCATGACAGACGTCACGCGGAATAAATGTACCCAGAGAGTGACCAGTATTCGACTGGATCTCAATCTTCAGCGGCATGGGAAGCAACGAAGTCTTCGAGCTCCTGAACCGCATTTTCGGTGTCGTCTATCAACGCTTTGCGCGTGAGGATCGATTCAGTCAATTCGGAGCGATACCTGTCCCGAAGCATGACGGCCAGCTCGTAATTTCGCTTTTTGGCAATCCTCTTGTATTTGGCAGCCATCGCGCGAGCCTCGCTCAATGTTCGGAGCGCGGTATTGCGCGTTTTCACATACTCGCGCTGCTCATTGATTAGGTCGCCAACGGCTCTCTGGAGTTCCGCACACAATAAGTTCTCATCGGCAGGATGCGGAAGTGTTCGCTTCCATCTGTCGGAGCTGGCTAACGCACGTCGATTCAACTCGAGTTGCCGTTCGTGGAGTAATTGCTGCGCCTCGCTTAGCTGCCGATGAGCTTCGGTGCTCTCCCTGTCAACTTGTTCAACCGGCTCATCCATTCGTCCTCCCGTTGAAATCCGACGAGACCATTGAGAATGCATATCATGCGCTGCCCGCGGCGTTTGTGACTGCGGAACGCTCGGAAATCACCGCACCGTTAGCATTGATCGCATGACAGACGTCACGCTCCCCTCGCTTGGCGAATCGGTCACCGAAGGAATCATCACCCAGTGGTTCAAGAAGGTAGGCGACACGGTCGCCCGTGACGAACCCCTCTTTGAGGTGTCGACCGACAAAGTGGACTCCGAGATGCCTTCGCCGGCCGCTGGCATACTGGTGGAGATACTGGCCGCAGAAGGCGACACCGTCGAGACCGGTTCGCGCGTCGCGGTCATTGACGATTCCGGGTCGTCCGCTCCGAGTGCGCCAAAAGTCGACGAGCCACGCCAAGAGCCGTCATCAACTGGGCCAACTCCTCCTCAGCCGCCGGCCGCTGCCAAGAGTGACGACACGGCCAATGGCGTCGTGGTGTCGCCCGTCGTTCGTCGGATTCTCGCTGACGGAGGTGTCGAACCATCCACATTGCAGGGCAGTGGTCCGGGCGGATCGATCACTCGTCGCGACGCCGAACGTGCGGTCTTGGACGGCCCCAGCGAAGAGTTGGTCGTGGCACTGTCCAACGGACGACGCCGCATGGGACAACACATGGCCGTCTCCGCACAGGTCACGCCGCACGGCTTCGTCGCCATCGAGGCCGACGGTGCCGTGTTCGCCAAGCTCGACGCGCTGGGTCGCTCGACGCGCGATGGCGTCGCGGTCAGCGACGAGATGCTCGTCAGCGTGGCGGCTGTTCGCGCGTTGGCCGAGTTCGAATACCTGAACGCGACCTTCACTGGAGAAGAACTCGTCGTGCACCGCACCGTCAACCTCGGCCTCGTTCGATCGGTGGCCGACGACGGCATGTTGGTACCGGTGGTCCACGCCGCCGCGGGGTTGACGCTGCGCGCGCTGGCGCGTCGCGTCAGTGAACTCGACGAACGGATTGTCACCCGCCACCTCACGACCGACGACCTCATGGGCGGGACGTTTACGGTGCTCGGGGCACCGAGCGCCAACACGCTGTGGTCCGAACCGATCATCATTCAGCCCCAGGTCGCCGTCCTCTCGGTCGGTGCCGTGCGCGACGTGCCGGTCGTCGTCACCAACGACGGCGTCGCCAGCACGGGCGTCGGACGCCGACTCGTGTTGGGTCTCTCCTTCGACCACCGAGTTTGTGAACCGGTGGGTGCAGCGAACTATCTCGAACGAGTCGCCCAACTGCTCGCGGGACTCGACGTCGAAGGTGAGCGCTAGGTGTTACGCCGTCGTCACCTCGGGCGCATCTCCTTCGCGGAGGCGAACGACTTCCAACGCGCGTTGCTCCAATCCCGTGACGACTACATCCTGGTCTTCGAACACCCACCGACCTACACGCGCGGCATTCGTACCCAAGAGGAACACTTTCTGGTCCCTCCGGAGTCGCTGAACGCCGTCGTCATCGACGCCGATCGGGGTGGCGACGTCACGTATCACGCGCCGGGTCAAGTGGTCGCGTGGGCGATCGTCACCGTTGCCGATGACCCCTCGGCCGGTAAGACGCACGTCACTCATTTGGAGGACGCGGTGATCGCGACGGTGCAGTACTTCGACGCGGAGGGCCGACTTGGTCGAATCGACCGCCTGGACGGCTACCCGGGGGTCTGGGCCGACGTTGACGGCACGCCGTCAAAGATCGCCGCGGTCGGCGTTCGGACCGAACGCAACGAACTTGGTCTTCGCCGAACGCTCCACGGCGTCGCGTTGAACGTGGACATCGACATGGAGGGGTTCACGGCCATCGTCCCGTGCGGCATCGCCGACAAACCCGTCGCCTCGATGACGTCACTCGGTCTCGACGTGAGTGCCCTGGACGTCGACGAACGACTCGGCGTCGAACTCGAAAGGAGACTCGGGGGACCGGCGACGGTCGCGCGTGTCGAACGTAGTGCGGCCACGATCGGCGCCGAGCGACCGATGTTGCGCCGTCTGCGAAAGGCCGGCGTCGATCCCGACGCGGGCGTGCCGATTCGAAGTCGAAAGCCGGAATGGCTGCGTATCGAAGCGCACATGGGCCAGGAGTACCAGTCGCTTCGCACGCTGACCGAAGACCTGCGTCTGGTCACGGTCTGTGAAGAGGCGGGCTGTCCGAATATATTCGAATGCTGGTCGGCCGGGACCGCGACGTTCATGGTGAACGGCGAACGGTGCACGAGGGCCTGCGGCTTCTGTCTCATCGATACGCGAAAGCCGTTCGCCCTCGACCCGACCGAGCCGGATCGCGTCGCCGAGGCCGTCGTCCGTCTGCAATTGGCGCACGCGGTCATCACGTGCGTGGCCCGCGACGACCTTCCCGACGGAGGGGCCGGAGCGATGGCGGCGACGATTCGCGCGATTCGCGAGCGTTCGCCGGGAACCAACGTTGAAGTGCTCACGAGTGACCTCAAGGGCGACGCGGCGTCATTGCAGTTGATCATCGACGCGCAGCCGGACGTGCTGAACCACAACGTCGAAACGGTCGCGCGCTTACAACGCGCCGTTCGACCAAGTGCCGGGTACCTGCGCTCGCTCAGCGTGCTCGCGCGCAGCGTGCGGGCCGGCCTCACTACGAAATCGGGCCTGATGGTCGGACTCGGGGAGAGCGCCGACGAGGTCGAAGAGGTCCTGGCCGACATGGCGGCCGTGGGCGTCTCGATCGCCACGATCGGTCAGTACCTTCGTCCGACGGCCGACCACCTGCCGGTCGCGCGTTACTGGGAACCGCAGGAGTTCGACGACCTTGCCGAACGCGGTCGGCGCCTCGGCCTGAAGCACGTCCAGTCCTCGCCACTCACGCGTTCGAGCTACCACGCCCGCGAAGCCTTGAGTGACGCCACCCCGGTCGCGGCTCCCCGTCGCCGTTAATTGCTTCGTCAACCGAGTCGGATCCGACCGGTCACCGAGGGTTCGTCGGCGGCCGTGCGCGATGTCGCAGCGCTATGGAATACTGCCGCTATGACAAAACTTGACACTCACCCGAATGGAATACCGAGTTGGACCGACGTCTCCGTCGAAACCATTGAAGAACGCGACGCGCTGATGTCGTTCTACACGTCGCTCTACGGATGGACGTGGGACGTCGGAGGCGAAGAGATGGGTCACTACTCCATTGCGAGCTCCGACGGCGCCCCGGTGTTCGGTCTCGGGGTCGGACCCGGTGGCTCCGGCGTCATGGTGCCCTACTTCGCGACTGACGACATCAACGCGACCGTGGTCAAGGCGGCCGAACTCGGCGCCACGGTCTTCATGGGTCCGATGGAAGTGCCTGGTGCCGGCACCATGGCGTTGGCCACGGACCCCACCGGTGCCGTCCACGGATTCTGGCAGGCCGGTGACTTCGCCGGCTTCGGTGTCGCGTACGAGCCCAACGCCCCGGGATGGTTCGACCACGCGTCCACCGACCCGGCCGCGGCCGCGGCGTACTACAAGTCGTTGACGGGTCACTCGATCATCGAACCGAATCCGGGGATGCAAGTGCTGAGTGCCGGTGAGCAGTGGTTCGCGAGTTTCTCCGAGAACCAGATTCCCGAGCGAAGCGCCGCGCAGTGGAACTCGATCTACGTCGTCGAGAAGCTGGAAGCCGCGCGCAACAAGATTCGCGAACTCGGCGGCACCATCGTGCTCGAAGAGATGCCGGTGCCGGGTAGTGCGATTTCGGTCTTCGTCGAACCGGTGAAGAACACGACCGTCACGATCATGGGCGCCGGAGTAGCGGAGTAACTCTCGTTTCGTGCGCCACGACTCTGGAGTGATCGCACGACCGAGCTGAACTATCGCTCAGCGACCAAAACTCGTCATCACGCCACAAAGTACTTGGCCATCGGGTGATGACAGATGATCGCGTCGGTGGTCTGTTCGGGATGTAGTTGGAATCCTTCGGAGACCGTGACGCCGATGCGTGCGCTCTCGAGCAGTTGGGCGACCTTGGCGTTGTCGGTGAGATCGGGGCAGGCCGGGTAGCCCCACGAGTAGCGGCCCCCTCGGTACTGCTGACGGAAGAGTCCCGTCAACGTCGGTCCGTCCTCCTCGACGTAGCCGAGTTCGGCGCGGATGCGCTTGTGCCAGAGCTCGGCGAGCGCTTCGGCCATCTCGACGCCGAGACCGTGCAACATGAGGTAGTCGGTGTAGTGGTTCTCGGCGAAGAGCTCCTGACATCGCTCGGAGACGCGCGCGCCCATCGTGACGAGCATGAAGCTGGCGTAGTCCAGGTCGGCGCTGTCGACCGGTCGGAAGAAGTCGGCGATGCAGAGGAATGGCGACACGCTCTGGCGCGGGAACGTGAAACGCGTGATCTCCTTCGTGCGGGTGTCGTCGCTGTAGAGGATGAGGTCGTTGCCCTCCGAGGCCGCGGCGTAGTGGCCCCAGACGACCTGGGGTACGAGGAGTGACTCCTCCTTGGCGATTCCCAGCTGTTCGCGCAACGTGGCGCTGACACGCACTTTGAAGGCCGGGTCGTCCTCGCCGTTCTCGGGTCGAAAGCCCCACTGATTGCGGAACAGTGCGGTGAGATTGAGGTACTCGCTGATCTCGTCGATCGACATGCCCTTGGCGACTCGACTGCCGAGGAATGGCGGCGTGAAGAGTGGATTGTCGTCGACGACGTCGGGGCTCCGACTGGGGAGTCCTTCGGGCACCTCGGCGGCGTCGCCGCGGATCCGACGAAAGACCTTGCGTTCGGAGATCTCTCGTCCGAAGGTGAGGTCCTCCTCGCCGCCACGGCGCAGTTCGCCGAGGCGGTCAAGGACACGAAGACCCTCGAAGGCATCCTTGCCGTAGAAGACGCGCCCGGCGTAGACCTGACGCAGGTCGCGCTCGACGTAGGTCCGCGTCAAGGCGGCCCCGCCCAAGAGGACCGGGACGTGGCTCATGCCGCGTTCGTTCATCAACTCCAGGTTCTCGCGCATGATCAGCGTGCTCTTCACCAGGAGGCCGCTCATCCCGAGGGCGTCGGCCTGGTGTTCTTCCAGGGCGCTCAACATCTCGTTGACGCCGACCTTGATGCCGAGGTTGAAGACCTCGTAGCCGTTGTTGGTGAGGATGATGTCGACGAGGTTCTTGCCGATGTCGTGTACGTCACCCTTCACCGTCGCAAGCACGACGCGGCCACGGCCGCCCTGGTCGCTCTTCTCCATGTGGGGTTCGAGGTGGGCGACGGCCGACTTCATCGTCTCGGCGCTCTGCAGCACGAAGGGGAGTTGCATCTCGCCCGAGGCGAACAGGTCCCCAACCTCGCGCATGCCGTCAAGGAGGAGTTCGTTCACGATGTCGAGCGGTGCCATGCCCTCGGCCATCGCGAGGTCAAGGTCGCCCTCGAGTCCAACGCGCGCGCCTTCGATGATGCGACGTCGAAGGCGGTCGTTGAGTTCGAGGTCGGCGAGCGTACTGGTGGCCGCATTGGACGACGAGACCCCTTCGTAGAGTCCGAGCAGCACCGTCAGCGGGTCGTAGTCCTCACTGCGACGGTCGTAGATGAGATCGAGGCAGACGCGTCTGGCTTCGTCGTCGATCCGGTTGAGCGGCAAGAGCTTGGACGCGTGCACGATGGCGGCGTCGAGTCCGGCGTCCGCGCACTCGTGCAAGAAGACGCTGTTCAGCACCTGGCGAGCGCCCGGATTGAGTCCGAATGAGATGTTGGACAGTCCGAGGATCGTGCGCACGCCGGGAAGTTCGGCCTTGATCCGTCGAATCGCCTCGATGGTCTCGATGCCGTCGCGCCGCGACTCGATCATCCCTGTCGAGAGGGGAAGCGCCAGCGTGTCGATGAAGATGTCCTGCGGGTTCAGGCCGTAGCGCGACACGGCGAGGTCGGTGATCGCGCGAGCGGCGCGAACCTTCCACTCCGCCGTGCGTGCCTGTCCCTCTTCGTCGATGCACGTCGCGACGATGGCCGCACCGAACTCGGCGGCGAGGGTCAAGAACCCGTCGAGGCGCGTTCCCGGACCGTCGCCCTCTTCTAGGTTGACCGAGTTGAGGAGCGCCTTGCCGCCGAGCCAGGTCAGCGCTTGACGAGCGACCTTGGTCTCGGTGGTGTCGACCATGATCGGCACCGAGGACTGCGTCGCCAAGCGACTCATGAGTTCGTTCATGTCGGCGACGCCGTCGGCCCCCGTGTAGTCGACGCAGACGTCGAGGATGTGGGCGCCCTCTTTGATCTGGTCTCGACCGATACCGACGCACGTGTCCCAGTCACCTTCGAGCATTGCCTCGCGGAACTTCTTCGAGCCGTTCGCGTTGGTCCGTTCACCGACCAGGAGCACCGAGCGGTCCTGCTGGTAGTTGGTCGCGGAGTAGATTGACGCCACCGCCGGCTCAAGTACTGCCGAGCGCACGGCGGGCTTGAGTGGTCGAACGGCCTCGACGACGCGCGCGACGTGCTCCGGTGTCGTGCCGCAACACCCGCCGACGACCTGCACGCCGTACTCCGTGACGAACTTTGAGAGGTGCTCGGCTAGCGCGTCCGGCGTCAGGTCGTAGTGCATCTTGCCGTCGACGACGCTCGGCAGTCCAGCGTTGGGTAGGCACGAGAGTGGCACGGGAGAGGACTCCGAGAGATGGCGCAGTGGTTCGTACATCTCGACCGGTCCGGTCGCGCAGTTGAGACCGAGCACGTCCACGCCGAGGGGATGCAACGCCGTCAGCGCCGCGCCGATCTCGGTCCCGGGGAGCATGCGGCCGGTGAGCTCGATGGTCACCTGCGCCTGAATCGGCACGACGCGACCGTGCTTGACCATGGCGCGATGACAGGCCGCGATGGCGGCCTTGCCCGACAGGAGGTCATAGACCGTCTCGACGATCAACAGGTCGACGCCACCGTCGAGCAGACCGAGCGCCATCTCCTCGTAACTTGCCGAGAGGTCGTCGTAAGTGATCTGTCCGAGTGACGGGAACTTGGTGCCCGGTCCCATGGACCCGGCGACGAAGCGCGGCGACCCGGGGCTGGAGTAGGAGTCGGCGACGCGGCGCGCGATCTGGGCCGAGACCATCGAGAGTTCGTGCGCTCGTTCGGCGATCCCGTACTCGGCGAGGACGACCGAGAAGGCGCCGAAGGAGTCGGTCTCGATGACGTCGGCACCGACGTCGAGGAACGATCGGTGCAGCGCTTCGACGGCCTCGGGTTTCGTGACGACGAGAATCTCGTTGCATCCCTCGAGTGCCGCGCCGCCGAAATCGTCGGCGTGCAGGTTCTGGAGTTGGAAGTTCGTTCCCGTCGCACCGTCGTAGATCAGTACTCGTTCGCGCAGCGCGCAGAGATATGGGTCGTGCGCGTCCGGTCGAGCGAAGGGCGGACGCGCGGGGGACTCCATTGGATAGAAAGGCTACCCGTCCAATCACGAATCACTACGCTGACGACGTGAAGATCTACACCCGAGACGGTGACGACGGCACGACCGGTCTCTACTTCGGTGGTCGAACGAGTAAGAGCTCGGACCAGATCGACGTCAACGGTGAAGTCGATGAGGCGCAGTCGGCACTCGGTTGGGCTCGTTCACTCGCCGAACCTGGTTCACGACTTGATGAGCTCATCATCAGTGTGGAACTCGACCTCTGGGTGCTGATGGCCGAAGTCGCCACCGCACCGGAGAATCGTCACAAGCTCGCGCCCAACAAGTCGCGCGTCACGCCCGAGATGATCACTCGCCTCGAATCCGAGATCGACGCGCTCTCGGAGAACCTCGAGATCAAGAAGGAGTTCGTCGTCCCCGGCGAGAGCCAACTCTCCGCCGCGCTCGACGTCGCGCGCACGGTCATTCGACGTGCGGAGCGTGTCGCGGTGGCCTATCCGCTTGGTGAATCCTTCGTGGTGGCCTATCTCAATAGGCTTAGTGACCTCGCGTGGACGATGGCCCGTTACGCCGAGGGTTCGCAGCACCGCACCACCAAGACGCATCACTAGAGGGGACACTGCATGGCCCGCACAGCTCGAATCTCCACGCCGGTCGAGGCCGCGACGCAGCCGACGGTCGTGGTGCCCGTCGTCTTCGACGACGGCGCGGCCTTCGTCGCCGAGTCGATACCCACGACCCTGGGGGGCCAGAGCATCCCGCGCACGCTCTCCAAGGAGTGGTGCACGAAACAGGGCCTCAAGCCCGAGGCCGGGAGCGTCACCGTGCTTCGGTCCCTCAAGGACACGAACGTCGCCTTCGTGAGTCTCGGCTCGACGTACAACTCACTCGAGGGGTACCGACTCGCCGGCGCCGCGGCAACGAGGTGTGCGAACGAGGACTCGGTCGCCTTCTTCTTGCCGACCGACGGCATCGACGACCCGCTCGACGCGGCACAGGCGCTCGTCACCGGAGCCCTGCTCGCCTCCTACAACTACAAGAAGCTCGACGCGATCACCACCTTCGACGTGGTCCCCCTCGGGACACCGCTGCCGTCGGTCGAGACCCACGACGACGTGACCGAGGGCGCCCGACGCGGCGAGGCTATCGCGAGCGGGGTCAACTGGGCCAAGTTCTTAGTCGACTCACCGGCCGGCTACATGCCGCCCAAGGAGTTGGCCCATCACGTCCAGACGCGACTCGACGAGGACGAGCACGTCAGCGTCGAGGTTTGGAGTGAGCCGCGCATTCGCGAGGAGCGCCTGGGCGGACTGCTCGGCGTGGGCGAGGGCTCGGCGCAGCCGTGTCGACTGGTCTACGCCACCTACGACCCGAGTCCCGACGTCGAACTGCCCCACATCGCGCTCGTCGGCAAGGGCGTCACCTTCGACTCGGGCGGGCTCTCGCTGAAGACCGGCGAAGGCATGATGACGATGAAGACCGACATGACCGGCGCCGCCATCGTCATGGCCGCGGTCTCGATCGCGAGTCGTCTCGCGCTCGACGTGAAGATCACCGCCATCGCGCCGATGACCGAGAACCTGCCGAGTGACCGAGCGACCAAGCCCGGCGATGTCCTCACCATCCGCAACGGGATGACCATCGAGGTCCTCAACACCGACGCCGAGGGTCGCCTCATCCTCGCCGACGGCCTGAGCCTCGCGGTCGAGGCGAATCCCGACGCCATCATCGACGTCGCCACGCTCACTGGCGCCCAGCGCGTCGCCCTCGGCGATGAGGTCGGCGCGATCTTCGCCTCCACCGACGAACTCGCGGACTACTTCGCCGTCGCGAGCGCGCGGAGCGGCGAGTTGCTGTGGCGCATGCCGCTCTATGAGCGTTACGAATCGGTCATCGAATCCGACGTCGCCGACATGAAGAACATGGGCAAGCCCGGCAACGGCGCCATGATTGCGGCGGCGTTGATCCTCCAGCGATTCACCGACGGACGACCGTGGGCGCACCTCGACATCGCCGGACCGGGACGTTCGGACTCGAACCGCGGCTACACGACCAAGGGCGCGACGGCCTTCAGCGCGCGAACGATCGTCGAGTTCCTAGAGGCCGTGGCCGAAGAGGCGCGCGACTAGGGCTCGACAGCTCGCACGCGCGACTCGCGACTCGGCACGTCGCGAGCGAGCGATGAGGACGCGACGTCGTTTCCGTCGGCCCGACCGACCAACACCGTCGCGAAGAGGTCCTCATCGACGATACGGGCCCACGACAGGACCTCTCGTTCGTGTCGGAAGTTTCCCCACAGCGCGGCCTGCCACCCACTCTCTTCGATCAAGAGCAGCAGCGCCATCGTCGCCATGGCCGCGTCGGTGTGCCAGTAGGGGATCGGCCAATTCGATTCATCGTCGAGTCCCGAGTTTCTCTTGTCCGCTTCTGAGTAGCGCGCGACGTACTCCCCGCGCCGAGACGTCACCAGCACGACGGCGCCGCAGCGCTGCAGGCCGTCGGCTCGTCGCGCGTTCGAGCGCCACTCCTCGTCGGTGGCCACCTCGAAATACTCGCGCGTCAAGGCCGGTCCGACCGTGTGGAATCGCACGCCAGCGCTGTTCCCGGCGGTCGGTGCCCAGAGGGCCTCGGCGCAGAGACCGCGCAGCCACGTCTGGTCGACCGGCGTGCCATCGAATGAGCGGACCATTCGACGCGCGGCGAGCAGGTCACGAAGTTCCACGGGACGGGTCTAGCAGGAACGGCGAACACGATTGATGACCGAACACGTAAGATTTAAGAACTGAGAAGGAGCGAACGTTGGCCACGCCACGAGATCTGCTGAACGCCGCCAAGGCCGAGATTAGGGAAATCGACCCGAGCGACGTCGCCGCACGACTCGACCACTTCACGCTGCTCGACGTTCGCGAACCCGAGGAGTACGAACAGGGCGCCGTGCCCGGCGCGGTCCACCTGGCACGCGGGAACCTGGAGTTCTCCGTCGAGGGTCGTCTCCCGGACAAGAACGCGCCGATCGCCGTCTACTGCGCGGGCGGTGTGCGCTCGGCCTTCGCCGCCAAGACGCTCCAGGACCTCGGCTACAGCGACGTCGTGTCGGTCATCGGCGGATTCAACAAGTGGAAGGACGAAGGCCTCGTCTGGACGACGCCGAGTGTCCTCTCGGCCGACCAGCGCATTCGCTACCAGCGTCACCTCTTGCTCCCCGAGGTGGGGGAGAAGGGTCAACAGCGACTGCTCGAATCCAAGGTCCTCTTGCTCGGTGCGGGGGGACTCGGTTCCCCGGCGGCGCTGTACCTCACCGCGGCCGGCGTCGGCACGATCGGCATCATCGACATGGACGTGGTGGACACCTCGAACCTTCAGCGCCAGATCCTGCACAACGTGGAGCGTGTCGGCATGCGAAAGGTGGACAGCGCGAAGATGACGCTGACCGCGATGAACCCCGACGTCAAGGTCCTCACCTACGACACGCGCCTCGGGGCCGACAACGTCTTGGACATCATCGACGGCTACGACGTCATCGTCGACGGCACCGACAACTTCCCGACGCGCTATTTGGTGAACGACGCCGCGTTGGTGAAGAACATCCCGGTCGTGCACGGTTCGATCTTCCGTTTCGAGGGACAGGTCACCGTCTTCAATCCCTACGTCGGGCCGTGCTATCGCTGCATGATCCCCGAACCGCCGCCCCCGGAGCTCGCACCGAGTTGCGCCGAGGCGGGCGTGTTGGGCGTGCTGCCCGGCATCGTCGGTTCGATCCAGGCCATCGAGACCATCAAGTTGCTGCTCGAACTCGGCGATCCCCTCGTCGGTCGACTCCTCACGTACGACTCGATGGACGAGAGCTTCCGGACATACAAGGTGCGCCGTGATCCGAGCTGTCCGGCCTGCGGCGAGAACGCCGGTCCCATCGTGATCGCCGAGTACGACGACCTGTGCATGCCGCACCCGGTGAAGGTCTAGCCCGACCGGGCTCTCAAAGATCAGCGCCTATCGTTGATGTGGTGACGTCAGAGGAGCGCAGTACCGATTCGGGGATCGTCGTTCATCCGGTCTACGACGACGTCGACCTAAAGGACTTCGACGACGCCACGGAACTGGGCGCTCCGGGGCAGTACCCCTACACACGCGGCGTCCAGCCCACGATGTACCGCGGTCGACTCTGGACGATGCGCCAGTACGCCGGCTTCGGGACCGCCGTCGCGACGAACCTGCGCTTCAAGTTCCTCCTAGAGGCCGGTCAGACCGGACTATCGTGCGCCTTCGACCTGCCCACACAGATGGGCTACGACGCCGACCACGTGCGCGCGGAGGGCGAGGTCGGCAAGGTCGGCGTCGCGATCTCGTCCTTAGAAGACATGCGTGACCTCCTGGCCGATCTGCCCCTCGACCAGGTGACGACGTCGATGACGATCAACGCCACCGCCTCGACGTTGCTGTTGCTCTATCAACTGGTCGGCGAGGAACAGGGCGTGGCCGGCGGACAACTGCGCGGCACCATCCAGAACGACATCTTGAAGGAGTACGTGGCACGCGGCACGTACATCTACCCGCCGCGCCAGTCGATGCGCCTCGTCGTTGACACCTTTGCCTACTGCGCCAAGGAGATGCCGCAGTGGAACACGATCTCGATCTCGGGCTATCACATCCGTGAAGCCGGTTCGACCGCCGTCCAAGAGATCGCCTTCACCCTCGCCAACGGCATCGCGTACGTGGAGGCGGCCCTCGCGGTCGGCCTGGCGTTGGACGACTTCGCGCCACGGCTCAGTTTCTTCTTCAACGCGCACAACAACCTCTTCGAAGAGGTCGCCAAGTACCGAGCCGCGCGTCGATTGTGGGCCTCGATCATGCGTGATCGATTCGGCGCGACCGAGGCGAAATCGATGACGCTGCGCTTCCACACCCAGACCGGCGGCTCGACCTTGACCGCCCAACAGCCCGAGAACAACATCGTGCGAACGACGATCCAGGCCCTCGCGGCGGCGCTCGGCGGCACGCAGTCGCTCCACACGAACGGCTTCGACGAAGCACTGGGTCTGCCGACGGAACGCGCCGCCAAGCTGGCGCTGCGAACCCAGCAGGTCCTCGGCTACGAGTCCGGCATCGCCGATACCGTCGACCCGCTCGCCGGGTCGTACTTCGTCGAGTCATTGACCAACGAGGTCGAACGCCTGGCGCGCGAGTACATCGAGGCGATCGACGAACGCGGAGGAGCCGTCGCGGCGATCGAGTCGCACTACATGCAAGACGAGATCGAATCGGCCGCCTACGATTTTGCCCGCAAAGTGGACCGCGGCGAAAAGGTCGTGGTCGGTGTGAACCGTTTCGAGGAGAGCGACGCGACCAAGGCCGAGGTCTTCCCGATCGATGAGGAACAACAACGCGCGCAGATCGCCCGAGTGATGGCGCTGAAGACGACGCGCGACAACGACGGGGTCCGGGCCGCACTCGATGACCTGGGCAACGCGGCCCGCGGAACCCATAACGTGCTGTACCCGATGAAGACGGCGCTGTCGCGAATGGCGACGCTCGGTGAGGTCGCCGACGTTCTTCGCGCCGAGTTCGGGGTCTACACCCCCAACTAAGGAGTGAGCGGTTCGTGGAAGTGCGTAACCGTGGGACGTTCGGCGTAGAACGGGTGCGTGCGTCCTCGCCACAGTTCGAAGTCCTCAGTCTCGCGCCACGCCATGTGCGCCTCGATCGACTCCCAGCGAATGAGCAGCAGGTACTTCGACGGGTCTTCTTCTTCGCGGCGGAACTCTCCGCCGAAACAACCCGCGGCCGAATCGAGGAGCGGCAGAGCAGTGCGCGCAGAGACTTCGAACTCCTCCTCGCGACCGGGGGTGACCGACAACACGACGTGTTCGAGCATCATGCGCGGGCCATCAGTCGCGCGCGGAGTTTCTCGTCGTTCGCCACTGCGATCGCGGTGTGCGCGAGGGCGATGGCCCCGGCCAGCACGGCTCGATCGGCTTCGGGCGTGACGCACGCCGCCGTGAACTCGGGCTGATGGTTGACCGCACCGTCGGTCGGAATCATCAACAGCGGGTGGATCGAGGGCACCACCAACGAGACGTTGGCCATGTCGGTGGAGATAGCCGGTCGATCAACGCCCTCGTCGTCGAGGTTGAAGCTTCGACCAAGTGCCTCGGCAGCGACGCGGTAGTGCGACAGGATGTCGGCGTCGGACTCCATGTTCGAAAAGGCGTTCCCGATCTCATCGATGCGAAGCGAAGCGCCGGTCGCGAGAGCGCCGGCCTCAAAGCACGCGTTGATTCGAATCCGCAGCTCGGCCAGTCGCTCAACGGTGAGCGATCGGGCCATGAATCGCCCAACCGCGCGACTCGGGATGATATTGGCGGCCGATCCTCCTTCGAGGACGATGCCGTGGATGAGATCGCCCGGACGTAACTGTTGACGCAAGAGTCCGATCGCCACCTGGGCGATCGTCAAGGCGTCGAGGGCGTTCACGCCGACCCAGGGGGCTGCAGCGGCGTGCGCCTCCTTGCCCTCGTAGGTCACGTCGAAATGGTCGACCGCGAGACAGAGTGCGTCGAGGCGCTCGGTGGGGAAGGGGTGGACCATCATCGCGGCGTGGACGTCATCGAAGTAGCCAGCGTTGATCAGGTCGATCTTTCCGCCGCCGCCCTCTTCGGACGGTGTGCCGAGCAACGTGACCGTCAGGTTCAGTTCATCGGCGACGGCGCCGAGGCCGATCGCGGCCCCGAGCGATGACGCGGCGATGATGTTGTGACCACAGGCGTGGCCCACGTCCGGCAGCGCGTCGAACTCCGCGCAGTAGACGATGTTCAGGTCGCCCTCGCCCATCGTGGCGCGAAAGGCCGTGGGGAGATCGGCGGCGCCTCGTTCGACGCGGAAACCTGCCTGCTCAGCCACTGACGCGACGGCGTTGGAACTCTCGAACTCGACGTAGCCCAGTTCCGGGTGCGCGTGGACGAAGTGACTCAGTTCCACCAACTCCTCACCGTGGCGCTGGATCGCGCTCGCGGCGACTTCGCGAGCACTCACTCGACGACCACGACGGTGTCACCGGCGCTGACCGAGTCGCCGGCCGCGACGTTGATCGATACGACCACGCCGGACTTCTCGGCGTTCACGGAGTTCTCCATCTTCATCGCTTCGAGGATAACGACCGTGTCACCGGCCTCAACCTGCTGACCGACTTCGACGTTGACCTTGACGATCGTGCCCTGCATGGGGACGATGACGCTGGCCGAGCCGCTGCCCAGAACGCCGGCGTGGTGCTGACGGCGCGGCTTGGCGGCGGTGCTGTGCGCCCGCTGGATGCCGTCGTCGAACTCCGGCACCCAGAGCGCGACGGTGACGCGCCGGCCGTTCACCTCGGCGGTGACGTCCTTTCGAATCTGTCCGTCGCCAACCGAGGCGGCCGCAGTGATGACCTCCGGCAAGGTCGTGAAGTCGAGTTCACTCTCCACCCAGTTCGTCGAGTGCGTACCGTTGACGAACTGCTCGTCGGAGAGTATGACGACGTCGGCGGGCAACGTGGTGGCCACGCCCTCGATGGTCGTCTCTTCGATGGCGCGCAGCATCCGGCGGCGAGCGCGTTCGCGGTCCGGCGCCCAGACGATGAGTTTCGCGATCAGGTTGTCGTAGTACTGCGAGATCGCGTCGCCCGCGCCGTAGCCGGCGTCGAGTCGTACCCCGGGTCCGGACGGCTGATCGAATCTGGTGATCGTGCCCGGGGTGGGGATGAACTTGCCACCGGCCGGGTCCTCGGCGTTGATCCGGACTTCGATCGCGTGGCCCTCGCGGCGAACCTCATCCTGCGTGAAGTCCAGCGCTTCGCCGGAGGCGATTCGCAGCTGCCACTCGACGAGGTCGAGTCCCGTCACGAACTCGGTCACGGGATGCTCCACCTGCAGACGGGTGTTCATCTCCAAGAAGAAGAACGCGCCGTCCTGGTAGAGGAACTCGACGGTCCCGGCGTTCACGTAGCCGCAGGCCTCGGAGACCTTGACGGCCGCCTCGCCCATGGCGCGGCGCACGTCGTCGGGGAAGTTCGGCGCCGGTGACTCCTCGATGAGCTTCTGGTGACGGCGCTGCGCCGAGCAGTCGCGCTCTCCGAGCCACAACGTGGTGCCCTGGCTGTCGGCGAGGACTTGCATCTCGATGTGACGGGGCCTCGTGAGATAACGCTCGACGTAGCACTCCGGTCGACCGAAGTAACTTTGCGCTTCGCGCTGGGCGCTCTCCAGTGCTGCCGGCGCCTCGTCAGAGGTGTTCACGACCTTCATGCCGCGCCCGCCGCCGCCGTAGGCGGCCTTGATGGCGACGGGCCAGCCGAACTCGTTGCCGAACTTGACGACTTCTTTCGCGTTCTTCAGTGCCTCACTTCGACCGGGCACGCCCTCAACGCCGACTTTCGCCGCGGCGAGTCGGCTCGAGATCTTGTCGCCCATGACTTCGATGGCTTCGGGCGGGGGGCCGATGAAGGTCACGCCGCGCGATGTGATGGCCCTCGCGAACTCGGTGTTCTCCGAGAAGAAGCCGTACCCGGGGTGGACCGCGTCGGCGCCGGAGCGGTGGATGACGTCAAGGATCGTGTCGGTGTTGAGGTAGCTCTCGGCGGCGCTCTGGCCGCCCAGGGCGTAGGCCTCATCGGCCAGACGAACGTGCAACGCATCGCGATCGAGCTCAGAGTAGACCGCGACGGTGGCGATGCCCATCTCTCGACAGGTGCGCATCACGCGCACCGCGATCTCGCCGCGATTGGCGATCAGGACTTTCTGTAACACGCGAACCTCCGTTGGGGACCTGTAATTTTCTACCACTCGCCCGTGAAACCCTAGAGTTTCCTTGTGAGTTCAATCGTCTGGCGCATCGAACATTTCGACGAGATCGACTCGACCAATACCTGGCTCGCTGCTCAAGCCGTGGACGGAGCACCGGAGGGTCTGGTCGTCACGGCCGACTTCCAGAGCGCCGGTCGCGGTCGACTGGACCGCCAGTGGGAGTCGCCCCCCGCCGCGTCACTGCTGTGCTCGATACTGCTGCGACCGGATATCGCACCGGACCAGCTCCAACTCGCCGTCGCCTCCGTCGCGCTGGCGGCGCGCGCGGCGATGGTGCGCCTGAGTGGGGTTCGTCCGGCGCTTAAGTGGCCGAACGACCTGATTGTCGGCGACGCGAAGATCGCGGGGCTCCTCGCCGAGATCGTGTCGGTGGATGAACGCCTGGCCATCGTGGTCGGAATCGGCGTGAACCTCACGCACGAAGGCCCCGACAACGTGCACGCGACCAGTGTGCGCGCCGAGTCCGGCGTCACGATCTCGGCGCCGGCGCTGCTCGACATCGTGTTGGACGAACTCGAAGGTCGCTGCGAACTACTCGACAGCGCTGACGGCCAAGCCACGCTGCGTGACGAGTATCAGCGCGCCCTCGAGACGTTGGGTCAACTGGTCCGGGTCGATCGCACCCACGACGTGGTGCTCGGTCGGGCCCGGGGAATCGACCAGTACGGACAGCTCATCGTCGTGGTGGACGGCGAAGAAGTGACGATCTCGGTCGGTGACGTCGTGCACTTACGACGACACGAAGGTGTCGCGCCGTGAGTCGCGCCGCACGCGTGTTGGTGACCGGTGCGGCCGGCCAGGTCGGCGTCGACCTCATTGATCTGCTCTCTGGCGAAGTGCCCCCGGGAGGTGATTGGTCGTTCCAGCCGGACGATCGTCGCGTGCCCGAAGGCGAGTTCGAGGTACTGGCGCTCTCTCGCCACGATCTCGACGTGTCGGACCGCGACGCGGTGCATCGCGCGCTGCACGCAGCTCGTCCCGACGTGGTCGTCCACCTCGCCGCGTACACGGCCGTTGACCGCGCCGAGACAGAGGAGTCGACGTGCTTCGCCGTCAACGCAGCCGGTACCGAGTCCATGTCGAACGCCGCTCAGAAGGTCGGCGCACACCTCATCACCGTCTCGACCGACTACGTCTTCGACGGCAACAAGGGCGGCGCCTACGTCGAAGGGGACGCGACCAATCCGCTCAACGTCTACGGGGCATCGAAGCGGGCCGGCGAGTTGCTCTGTTCGAGCACCGACACGGTCGTGCGCACGTCGTGGGTCATGGGTGTGCGCGGTAAGAACGTCGCCCACGTCATCGCCGAGCGGGCCCTCTCGGGACAGTCGGTTCGATTCGTGAACGACCAAACCGGCACCGTCACGGTCGCCAGTGACCTGGCCCGGGCGCTGGCGACGCTCGTACGCGAACGACCCGGCGGTTTCTGGCACGTGGCGAATACCGGCACGACGACGTGGTTCGATATCGCGCACTACATCGGCGAGTTACTCGGTCGCGACGAAGGGTTCGCGACGGCGATCGCGACGGCCGAACTGGATCCGGCCCCGCTCGCCACCCGGCCGATCCGCAGCGACCTTTCGAGCGACAAGTTCGCGTCGAAGTGGATGGCGCTACCCGATTGGCGTGACGGCATCACCCGGTTGATCCGTAACCGCGGCGCAGGGGCCGGACGATGAGTGAGGTCGCGACCGACGTCGCCGCCGTCATCGTGGACTTCCACGCCGGCCAGGCGCTGGACGACTGCGTGGACTCGCTCCACGCCAACGGCGTCACCGACATCGTCGTCGTGGAGAACGGCGACGAGGGATCGACCCTGCCGTCACTCTCGGGTCAACACGTGGTCCTGGTCGTGCCGAAGCTCAATCTCGGGTACGGGCGTGGCGTGAATCGCGGCGTGGCCGCGTCACCGGCGCGTCGCTACCTCTTGGTCTCGAACCCCGATGTCGTCGTGCACGAGGGCGCCGTCGCGGCGCTCGTCGCATTCCTGGATGAGCACCCGAACGTCGCCATCGTCGGTCCCCAGATCGTGCGGCCCGACGGGAGCGTCTATCCCTCGCAGCGCGTCTTCCCGAACTTCTGGCTCGCAGGACTACACGCGTTACTCGCGCCGCTGTGGCCTACGAACCCCTTCACGCGCCGCTACCGATCGCCGCGCAGTGACGGCTCGGTGGACTGGGTCTCGGGAGCGTTCTTTCTGGCGCGGCGCGACCGCTTCGAAGAGGTCGGGGGATTCGACGAGCGCTACTTCATGTTCGCCGAAGACATGGCGCTGTGTTGGCAGATGCGCGCCCACGGACACGACGTCGCGGCGACACCCGACGCACTGGTCACGCACATCGAGGGTGTGTCGCGCGCGCGGGCCTCGCGAGAGATGTTGATCGCCCATCACCGCAGCGCCTTGCGCTTCGAGTGGCAGACGGCGAGTGGGTGGCGGCGCGTCCTGGCACCGATTGCCACGCTGGTGCTGGGAGTTCGACTCTGCGTCGTGTTGGTCATCCGACCTACGACCTGACAGGTTCAGGGTCTAGGCTGGTTTCTGGGCTGCGAGTGGTTCTGTGGTTGAAAGTCGATGCCAGTCGCGGGCGAAACGACCCACGTAAGGCGTCTTGTCGACGCTGAGCATGGCGCGGTTTAGAAGTAAGTCCTGCCTCTCGCGGACCAAAGCGGTCAACGGGGGAGCCGGTGAAGTGTGTGGTCGCATCGTCGGAGAGCCTCGTGCTGCCGGCGTGACCCACGGACACCGCCGCAGGCAGGTGTGGGGTAAAAGACCAGGTCAGCACTCGCAGCCCAATCGAAGATCAGAAAACGACCGGTAGAGTACATCAAGACATGACGGTATTTAGCAAGATTCTCAAGGCCGGTGAGGGCAAGCGGGTTCGCCAATTAGCCGAACTCGTGCCGCCCATCAACGAACTCGCCGACGAGATGGCCGCGCTGAGCGACGAACAGCTCCGGGCCAAGACCGACGAGTTCCGCGCCCGCCTGGCCGAGGGCGAAGACCTCGACGACATGTTGCTCGAGGCCTTCGCCGTGGTGCGCGAGGGCGCCACCCGGGTCCTCGGCCAGCGCCACTACGACGTCCAGCTCATGGGCGGTATGGCCCTGCACTTCGGGTGGATTGCCGAGATGAAGACCGGTGAGGGTAAGACGCTCGTCTCGACGTTGCCGGTGTACCTGAACGCGCTCGCCGGCAACGGCGTGCACGTCGTCACGGTGAACGACTACCTGGCGACGCGTGACGCGAACTGGATGGGCGCGCTGCACAAGTTCCTCGGCCTGACCGTCGGTCGCGTCGGGCCGGACCTCTCGGAGTTCGAGGACAAGCGCGCGGCCTACGCCTGTGACATCACCTACGGCACCAACACGGAGTTCGGCTTCGACTACCTGCGCGACAACATGGCCCGACGCGCCGAACACATGGTGCAGCGCGGGCACCACTACGCGATTGTCGACGAGGTTGACTCCATCCTGATCGACGAGGCCCGAACGCCGCTCATCATCTCCGGTCCAGCCTCGGACGTCACCAAGCTCTACTACCAGTTCGCCTCCATCGCGCGCGCCCTGGTGCGCGACGCCGACTACGAGGTCGACGAGGAGAAGAAGACCGTCGTGCCGACCGAAGCCGGCATCGAGAAGGTCGAGAAGCAACTCGGCGTGACGAACCTGTACGACGCGGTGTCGACGAACTACGTGCACCAGCTGGGTCAGGCCCTTCGCGCCAAGGAGCTCTACTTCCGGGACAAGGACTATCTGGTTGACGCCGGCGAGGTGAAGATCGTGGACGAGTTCACGGGGCGAACCCTCGACGGGCGTCGTTGGTCCGACGGCCTGCATCAGGCGGTCGAGGCCAAAGAACGCGTGCGCATCCAGGAGGAGAACCACACCTGGGCGACAGTCACCCTGCAGAACTACTTCCGCATGTACGAGAAGCTCGCCGGCATGACCGGCACCGCCGAAACCGAGGCCGCGGAGTTCGGCAACACCTACAAGCTCTCGGTCGTGCCGATCCCGTCGAACCAGCCGCTGATCCGCCTCGACCAACCCGACCTCATCTACAAGACCGAGGAGGCGAAGTTCGCCGCGATCGTCGATGACGTGCGCGAGCGCAGCGACCTCGGCCAGCCGATCCTGCTCGGCACGGCGTCGGTCGAGAAGTCCGAGTTGCTCTCGCGCGAACTCTCGAAGGCCGGGATCTCCCACGAGGTGCTCAACGCCAAGCAGCACTTCCGCGAAGCCGAGATCGTGGCCCAGGCCGGTCGAAAGCACGCCGTCACCGTCGCGACCAACATGGCCGGACGAGGCGTGGACGTCGTGCTCGGCGGCAACTACGAGGGACTCGCGACGCGCGAGGCGCAGGGTCGTGGCTTCGCACCCGACTCCGAGGAGTTCGACGCCGCGTACCAGAGCGCGCTGGCGAACTTCCGCCCGATCTGTGAGGCGGAGGGCGACGTCGTGCGGTCCCTCGGCGGCCTCTACGTGCTCGGCTCTGAGCGACACGACTCGCGGCGCATCGACAACCAATTGCGTGGTCGCTCCGGTCGACAGGGCGACCCCGGCGAGAGCCGCTTCTACCTGTCGCTGCAGGACGACCTCTTGCGACTGTTCGCGACCGGCGCCGTCTCGTGGGTCATGGACCGCACGATGCCCGACGATCTCCCCATCGAAGCCAAGATGGTCTCCAAGGCCATCGAGCGGGCCCAGAACACCGTCGAGGGCAAGAACGCCGAGATCCGCAAGGACACGCTCAAGTACGACGAGGTGATGAACGAACAACGCAAGGTCATTTACGGACGGCGCCAGCAGGTCATCGACGGCGAGGACATCCACGACGCCACCATCGTGCTGATCGAAGAGATCCTCACCAACGTCGTCGACGACCGCCTCGAGGGCGAGTTCTCCGAGGCCTGGGACCTGCACCAGTTGGTCACGGAGCTGACGAACTACTACCCAACGACGCTCAGGGCCGACGCGCTCGTGGAGTACCACGACCGCGACGACATCCTGGGTCTCGTCATCGACGAAGCGGTCGGTCAGTACGAGAAGAAGTGCGCGGAGTTCCCCGGCGGGATGGACACCGCCCAGGAGATCGAACGCGACGTCATGCTCCAGATCCTCGACCAACGCTGGCGCGACCACCTCTCGGACATGGACTACCTGCGCGACGGCATCCACCTTCGTCAGATCGCGCAAACGGACCCGTTGACGGCCTGGCAGAAGGAGGGTTACCTGATGTTCGAGGCCCTCCTCGGCAACGTCGACGCCGACTACGTGCGCTTCATCACCCACGTCGAAGCCTCCGCCGTGGAGGCGATCGAGGAGGCCGAACTCGACGAGGGGCTCGAGGGTGCCATCACCAACGCCAACATCGTGGCGCCCGGGGCGACCGAACTGCCGGCCCACGGAGCGGCGAAGAAGCCGCTGCCCAAGCAGGGCGACAAGATCGGCCGCAACGAACCGTGCTGGTGTGGCTCGGGCCGGAAGTACAAGCAGTGCCATGGCCGACCCTAAGGCCGAGAACGCCCTTCGCGAGGCGCTCTCGGCGTTGGAGGACCTGGAATCGCGCTGGAGCGCGGCGCGCGAGTACCTGAAGATCGACGCGGGCCGAGCGCGCCACGTCATCCTCAGTGAGTTCGTGGCCGACCCGAACCTCTGGGACGACCAGGACCGGGCCCGTGAGATGACGACCGAGCTCGGGCGACTCACGAACGACCTCGAGCAGTTCGACGAGCTGCGCGCGTCACTCGACGACTCGATGGTGTTGGCCGAGTTCTCGCGCGAGTCACTCGCCGCCGGTGAGGCCGACTGGTCGCTGCTGAATGAACTCTCGGCGACGGTGACGTCGCTCGAGAAGAAGATCGCCGAACTCGAAGTCCAGAGTCTCTTCAGCGGACCGTACGACGCGAACGACGCGATCGTCGAGTTGCACGCCGGGGCCGGCGGCACCGACGCCCAGGACTGGACCGAGATGCTGTTGCGCATGTACTCGCGCTGGGCCGAGCGCCGCGGCTTCGGCGTGGAGATCGACGAGGCGACCGAGGGACAAGAGGCCGGGCTGTTGTCCTCGACGTTCATCGTCAAGGGTCGCTTCGCCTACGGCTGGCTCTCGGCCGAGCGCGGGGTGCACCGACTCGTTCGCATAAGTCCGTTCGATTCGCAGGCCCGTCGACAGACGAGCTTCGCCAGTCTGGACGTGACGCCACTGTTGGACGACGACGCGGCCGAAGTGGAGATCGACGAGAAGGACCTGCGCATCGACACCTACCGATCGTCAGGCGCCGGCGGTCAACACGTGAACAAGACCGACTCGGCGATTCGCATCACGCACCTGCCGACGAACATCGTGGTGAGCTGTCAGAACGAACGCTCGCAGCACCAGAACCGCGCGCGCGCCATGCAGATCCTGGAGGCGAAGTTGGCCGAGCGCGCCCGCGCGCAACGTCAGGCCGAGATGAACGCGCTCAGTGGCGATCGCGGTGACAACGCGTGGGGTTCACAGATTCGCAGTTACGTGCAGGCGCCATACCAACTTGTGAAAGACCACCGCACGGAACACGAGACCGGAAACGTCGACGCGGTTCTGGACGGTGATCTCGACGGCTTTATGGAAGCTGAACTGCGACGACAGCGTTTTCATTCTTAAGAAATGTCATTGCCCTTTAACGTGGGGCTTTCGTGGCACGACTACGCAAAATTGCCAAACTACAATGGCTAGGTACATCCGGGTGTCGACGCACCGTTCCAACTACGTCCCCGAGGGAGTTTTCGCGTGATCCGCTTTGAGAATGTCTCGAAGACGTACAAGAACGGCTCACCGGCCCTGAAGGACATCTCACTCGACATCGAAAAAGGGGAGTTCGTCTTCTTGGTCGGCGCATCCGGTTCCGGCAAGACGACGTTCCTGCGTCTGCTCTTGCGCGAAGAGCTACCCGACAAGGGTCGGATCCTCGAAGCCGGTCGCGAACTGACCGAGTTACCGAAGTTCCGCGTACCGTTCCTTCGTCGTAACATCGGCTGCGTGTTCCAGGACTTCCGCCTCCTGCCGAACAAGACGGTCTTCGAGAACGTGGCCTTTGCCCTGGAAGTCATCGGTCGACCGCGTTCAACGGTCGATTCGCAAGTGCCACTGATCCTGGACCTGGTCGGTCTGTCGGACAAGTCCAAGAGCCTGCCCGGGGAACTCTCCGGCGGTGAACAACAGCGCGTCGCCGTGGCGCGCGCCTTCGTGAACCGGCCGCTGATCCTGCTCGCGGACGAACCGACCGGCAACCTGGACCCGGCGAACTCCGAGTCGATCATGGCGTTGCTCGAGCGCATCAACCGCACCGGTACGACGGTCGTCATGGCCACGCACGACAAGGCGTTGGTGGACCGAATGCGTCGGCGCGTGATCGAACTCGACAAGGGCGAGATGATCCGCGACCAAGTCCGAGGCGTCTACGGCATCGACGAGGGCGTGACCATCTAATGCGCGTCTACCTCCGCTACGCCGTGAAAGAGACCCTTTCGAACCTCTGGCGCAACCGAATGATGACGATCGCCGCGGTCCTCACGGTCGCGGTCTCGCTGTCGCTGGTCGGTTCGGCGCTGCTCCTCAAGCAGAGCGCCGCCCAGGCGTCGTCGCAGTGGCAACAGGGCACGCGCGTGACGGTCTGGATGGAGCCGACGGCCTCCGCGGGTGAGATCACCAACGTGCAAACGCAGCTCAACAATCTGCCGATCGTGAAACGGTGTCAGTACCGGACGCAGGCGGAGGACTACGCCGAGATGAAGCAAACGCTGCCGCAGTCGGAGTGGCACGTCTTGACCGTTTCAGAGATCCCCACGAAGTTCAGTTGCGTCCCGACGGTGCCGTCGGACGCGTTCACCGTGCTCTCGACGTTCATCCACCAACCCGGCGTCTATACGGTGACCGCTCCCGAACAGCAGATCCGCGAAATGAATCGCGCGATACGAATTCTGCAGATCGTGTTCCTCGCGCTGGCCCTCGTGCTTTTGCTCTCAGCGACGGTCTTGATCCTCAACACAATTCGCATGGCGATCTTCGCGCGTCGTCGAGAGGTCTCGGTCATGAAGCTCGTAGGTGCGACGAACTGGTTCATCCGCATCCCCTACATCACTGAGGGATTCATCCAGGGACTGCTCGGTTCGGCCGTCGCGATCTGTGCGGTCACCGCGCTACACATCTGGTATCCGCTACACAACGAGTTTCAGTTGAGCACTAGTGCGCTCATCGGCACCAACGTCGTCGTACTGATCGTCGGTGTCGGCATCGGCTCCGTTGGTTCGGCGATCGCGATTCGGCGCTTCCTCGACGTCTAGTTGCTGGCTTCGTTGAAGTCGACGGCGAGGGAGTTGACGCAGTAGCGCAGGCCCGTGGACGTCGGTCCGTCGTTGAACACGTGACCCAAATGACCACCGCACTTCGAACACAGGATCTCTGTACGCTTGCGCTCGCCGAGCGAGTCGTCGGGCCGTTCGACGATCGTGCCCGGTTCGCACGCGTCGAAGCTCGGCCATCCGCACCTGGAGACAAATTTTTGCGCGCTGGTGAAGAGGTGTTGAGCGCATCCGCCGCACGTGAAGACTCCGTCGGTGTCGACGTGCAAGAGCGATCCGGTCCAGGGGATCTCGGTCGACGCGTAGCGCAGCACCGCGTAACGGTCGGCCGAGAGTTCGGCTCGCCACTCTTCGTCGGGCTTCTCCACGTCGAACGTCATCGGTTCAATGTATGGACACGACGCCGCGATTGGACCCGCTACTGATACGTCGGGCGCGGCGACTCCGGAAGCACCGGAGCGAACTCGGGCTGGTCGGCGAGGAGTCGCGTGAAGGCGGCCGCCAATCCTTCGGGGTCGAGGCCGAGTTCGGCCAGCAGTTTGTCCGGCCGGTGTTGTTCGAGGTAGGCGCGTGGCGTGCCGAGGATTCGAGTCGTCGGGAACGGGCGAGCGAGGTCCTGGGCTCGGCTGCGCAGGGCCGAGACCATCAGCGTTCCGGCGCCGCCGTGTCGCGTGCCGTCCTCGACACTCACGACGCGTTCGTGGGACAACGCGTCGTCGATCATCGCCGCGTCCGGTGGAAGGACCCGCACGTCGTAGAGCGTGACCTTGCTCGCCTCGTCACCCATGAGTTCGAGCGCCATGTAGGCCGAGGGAGCCATCTTCCCGACGGCCAGCACGCAGAGTGATCCGTCGCCCCGAAGAACCTGGCGAGCCTCGAGCCCGTCGCCGACCTGGCCGTCGAAGGGCTTCGGCAACGTCTTGGCGAATCGCAGCGCGGTCGGGGTTGACATGGAGAGCGCCGTGGCGAGCATGCCCGGCACCTCCTCGGCGGTGGAGGGCGCGAAGACCGTCATGTTGGGGATCGCCAGGCAGAGCGCGATGTCGAGCAGGCCGTGGTGGCTCGGACCGTCGTCACCGGTGATGCCGGCGCGATCGAAGACGAAGACGACCGGCAAGTTCAAGAGCCCGACGTCGAGGTGGGCCTGGTCGAAGGCGCGCGAGAAGAAGGTCGAGTACACCGCGACGACCGGCTTGAGACCCCCCATGGCCATGCCGGCCGCGGCGGTCACCGCGTGTTGTTCGGCGATACCGACGTCCAGGAACCGGTCGGGGAACTGTTGTTGGAAGTTCAAGAGTCCGGTCGGTCCGGCCATCGCCGCCGTGATCGCCACGACGCGCTCGTCGGCGCTGGCGAGGGCCACCAGAGAGTCGGAGAAGGCTTGGGAGAACGACTGCGGAGCCACGTCTTCGTCGTCGTGACGGGCCGGCAGCTTGTAGTCGTGCATCTTCAGGTCGTCGTCGATGGCCGGTTCGTAGCCGAGGCCCTTGGTCGTGAGCACGTGGACCAGGATCGGCCCGTCCCACTCCGCGGCGCTTTTCAGGGTACTTTCCATCGACTCGATGTCGTGCCCGTCGATGGGCCCGATGTAGCGCACGCCGAGGTTCTCGAAGAACGTATGCGGGGTCACCATCTCGCGAACGACCGACGTCAGTCCGTCGATGCCGAGGTAGGCGGCCTTACCGACCTTCGGCAGGTGCGGGACCGTGCGGCGCAGGCGCCCGCGCATCGTCAGGTACGTCTTGTTGAGGCGCAACGCGGTCAGCGACTCCGAGAGCTTGGAGATGGTGGGCGCGTAACTGCGTCCGTTGTCGTTCAGGACGATCACGACGCGTTGGTTCGAGTGACCGAGATTGTTGAGCGCCTCGTAGGCCATACCGCCGGTCAGTGAGCCGTCGCCCACGATCGCCACGACGTGGCGCTTGCCCCCGTGGCCGATGAGCTCCTTGCGTTGCTGGAGCGCTACCGAGAGTCCGTGCGCGTAGGAGAGCGCCGTTGAGGCGTGGCTGGACTCGATCCAGTCGTGCTGGCTCTCGGAGCGGTTCGGATAGCCCGAGAGGCCACCGCGCTGACGCAGGTTCTTGAAGCCGTAGCGCCGGCCGGTCAACAGCTTGTGCACGTAGGCCTGGTGACCGGTGTCCCAGAGCAGGATGTCCCTGGGTGAGTCGAAGACCCGGTGCAGTGCCAACGTGAGTTCGACCACGCCCAGGTTCGAGCCCAAGTGGCCGCCGGTGGGGTTCGTCGTCACGGTCTCGATGATGAACTGTCGGATCTCCTCGCTCAACTCGTCGAGTTGCTCGTACGAGAGCGGTAGGAGGTCAGCGGGGGTTTCAATGGAGGGGAGAATCACATGGACAGCCTACTTTCGACCACTCAGAGCGACGTAGCGTCGATACGTGGCTCCGGTACGCTCACCAGAATGAATTCCACTTTGGTTGATCAAGACGTCCTGGCGAGCACGCTGGGCGAAGCGATGGCCCGCGGCGGTGAATTCGCCGAGGTTTTCGTCGAGGACCGCACGACGTCGTCGGCGATGTTGGATCAGCGCCGAGTGGAGCAGCTCAGTTCGGGCCACGAACGCGGCGCCGGAATCCGTGTGGTCGTCGGCGACACCACGGGTTTCGCGCACACCGCCGATCTCACCGAGAGCGGACTGGTCGCGGCGGCGCGAGCGGCGGCGGCCGTGGCTCGCGGCGGCGGTGGAGGCGTGCGAGAGATCGCATTGGGCGCGATTCGTGACAACCCGAGTCGCGCGACGATGCCTCCCGGGGACGTCGACAAGGCGCGCAAGATCGAACTGATGAACCAAGCGGACGACGCGGCGCGCTCCGAAGGATCGTCGATCACGCAGGTGCAGGTCGCCCTGGGCGACTCGACGCGACACTTCGTCGTCGCGAACTCCGACGGACTCTTCGCCGGAGATCACCAGGTGCGTACCCGATTCAACGTGTCGTGCATCGCGACAGGCGACACCGGCATGCAGACCGGCTATCGACCGATCGCCGGGACCCGAGGTTTTGAACTGCTCAGCGACGACGCCGTCGCCGACGCCGCGCGCGGCGCTGCGCGCCAAGCGATCACGAAGCTCGACGCGCGTCCTGCGCCGTCGGGCGACCTGCCCGTCGTTCTCGCCGGCGGTTCGGGCGGAATCTTGTTCCACGAAGCGTGCGGCCACGGTCTCGAAGCCGACGCGATTCTCAAGCAGGCGTCCGTCTACGCCGGCAAAGTCGGTCAGTTGGTCGCGAGTCCCCTGGTGACATTGGTGGATGACGGAACCGTCGAGGGCGAATGGGGATACCTGGCCATTGACGACGAGGGTCGTCCCGGCGCGCGCAACGTACTCATTGAGAACGGCGTACTGACTGACTACATGTGGGACTACTTGCGATCTCGCAAGGAAGGTCGTGCGTCATCCGGTAACGGTCGTCGACAGAGTTACCAGCATCTGCCGATGGTGCGAATGACCAACACCTACCTCTTGGAAGGCGAGTCCGACGCCGACGAGATCGTGGCCCAGACCCCCTACGGCGTCTACGTCGCCCAACTGGGCGGCGGTCAGGTGAACACGGCGACCGGGGACTTCGTCTTCGGAATGACCGCGGCCTTCATGATCGAGGACGGCAAGATCACCTCGCCGCTGCGTGACTGCAACCTCATCGGCAACGGCCCCGAGACTCTTCTTCGCGTCGACGCCGTCGCGACGGACTTCTCAATGACGCCGGGGACCTGCGGCAAGAACGGACAGAGCGTTCCCGTTGGCACCGGTCAAGCCACAATGCGCCTCACGGGTGTCACGATCGGTGGAGCGGCCGCGTGAGTCAACTACTCGAGCGAGCGCAGCGCATTCTGGAGTCCGCCCAAGGGGGCGAAGAGATCGAGGTCTACGTCGCCAGTGGCGTCGACACCGAGGTCCAGTCCTATCAGGGCGAGGTGGAAGAACTCACGACCGCCGCGTCGAACGGCTTCGGAATCCGGATACTGAACGACTCGGCCAACGGCGCACGAGTGGGGACGGCGTGGGCCGGCTCGCTCGACGACGAGGCGATCGAAAAGGCGTTGCGCGAGGCCCGGGACAACGCGACCTTCGCCACCGAAGACGAGTTCGTCGCCTTCGCGCGCCCCGACGGTGTCGTCGCGGCGTCCTTGACGCTCACCGACGACGGCGTCGCGGCCACGCCCCTCGAGGAGAAGATCGCGATGGCGATCGAACTCGAACGCCTGGTCCGAAGTGGCGACACCCGGATTCGACAGGTCGACTCGGCCAACTACTCGGACTACGTCGCCGAAGCCGCCATCGCCTCCACCACCGGTATCCGTGCGTCGTACGCGAGGACCGGTGCCTACGTGTCCGTCGAAGCCATCGCGAACGACGGCGGGGACGACCAGACGGGTTGGGGACTTTCCGCCGGTCGTTCTCCAAGTGACCTCGACATCGAGAAGGCCGCGGCCGACGCCATACGCCGCGCCACGAGGATGTTGGGTGCCGTGAAGCCCAAGTCGTTCAAATGCACCGCCGTCTTCGATCCGCGCACCGCGGCCACCCTGTTCTCGATCATCGGCGGCGCCTTGAGTGGCGAGGCGGTCGTGCGGGGGCGATCGTTCTTCGCCAATCGAATAGGTGAAACCGTAGCGGCGCCGAGTTTCACGTTGCTCGATGATCCGACCGACCCGCGTCACTTCGCCGCCAGCGTCTACGACGCCGAAGGGTTGGCCTGTCGGCGCAACGTCCTCATCGAGGACGGCGTCCTCCAGGCTTTCGTCTACGACACGGTCTCAGCGCGCCGGGCCGGCACCGCCTCGACCGGCAGTGCCGTGCGCGGCGGCATCGCCGGATCGCCGTCGGCGGGATGTCGCGCCTTGCAGTTGGTGCCCGGGGACGTCGACCAGGCCGAGATCCTTCGCCGAGTCGGTACTGGCGTGTTCGTCGAATCGCTGATCGGCGTTCATTCGGGCGTCAATCCCGTTTCGGGAGACTTCTCGGTCGGCGTCACCGGACTCATGATCCGTGACGGCCAGCTGGCCGAACCGGTCCGTGAGATCACCGTGGCCTCCACGTTGCAGCGGATGCTCCTCGACGTCGCCCACGTTGGCAGCGACCTGGAATGGCTCCCGGGCAGTGCCGCCGGTCAGACCGTGGCGGTTAACAACATCGCCGTGTCGGGCCTTTAGTCGGTCGACGTCGTCGCCGAAGACGTGGAGGTCGTGGTCGAAGGGGTCGTCGCCGCGGGCGTCGAACTGGATTCAGTTGACGGCGACGAGGCCGGCGTCGTGGCGGTCGGGGAGGGCGTCGCGGACTTGTCGGCGCTTCGGCTGTCGGTCTTGTAGAAGCCGCTGCCCTTGAAGACGACGCCGACGGCCCCAAAGACCTTGCGAAGCACGCCGCCGCAGTGGGCGCAGACGGTGAGGGCCGGATCCGTGAATCGCTGGGCCGCCTCCACGCGCTCGTGGCAGGACTGGCACTCGTATTCGTAAGTCGGCATTGCGTCTCCCGCAGGGCAAGTGAACCTTGACAGTTTACTCGCGAGCGTTCTGGGGTCATCCGGGCTCTCAGTATCATCTTGGCGTGGACGACTTCCACCAACTACGTCGGCCGTCGAGTGGGGGAGCCTTCCCTCGAGATATCGGCGCCTCTGAAGTATCGGCTCGTCGCGCCCTGGCGAAGTGTCGGATCAACATGGACGCCAAGACAACGGCGGCCGTCGCGGCCAACGCGATGAACAAGGGAGACGTGCTCGCGACGGCTCGCGTGGCCGGGATTCAAGCGGCCAAGCACGCGGCCACGTTGCTGCCCATGTCCCACCCGGTGCTCGTCGGGAACGTCCACGTCAACTTCACGATTGCCGACACGCACATCGACGTGGAGGCCAGCGTTGACACCGTGGACCGCACGGGCGTCGAAATGGAAGCGTTGATGGCCGTGACCGTCGCCGCGCTGACGGTGTACGACATGTGCAAGTCGGCCGACCGGACGATGACCATTGAAGAAGTTGCGATTTGGGAGAAGTCCGGTGGTCGATCAGGGACGTGGAGACGCGAAGACGTGTTGGCAAACGATCCGTCATCAGAGGTAAGCACATAGCGTTCGGCCATCCGTCGATCGCTGAATCATTGCGGACCTTCGATTGGAACCCTGACTGGCACTGAATGGCGTGCGTCGGCCCCCTGACTCCGTCAATCTCTGACTCCCCCGTCCCACTTCACCAAAAAGGGAGAGACGGAGCGCCGAGGCGGGTCTTGGGCAGACCGGGCGATGTCGCAACTAACACCCTCGCGCGACATACTTGAGTGATGAGCGGCCCGGACCGAGCGGTTCTCCCCGTGGACGACCCGACTCGCCCTTCGATTCGTCGTGCCGTCTTCGGGACCCTATGGTCGGTCGCGCTTTTCGTCGTCTTCACGGCAACCAAGGAGCTCAAGCCCATCTACCTTCACGCCCCTTGGCTGAACGACCCCTACGACACCGTGATCTCGTTCGCGATGTTCTTTGTTCCGCTGATGGCAGCCTTCGTTCTCGTGCAAGTGTCATTGTGTCTCCGCTCAGAGCCACTGTTTGTCTCAAGGGTCGTCTCCATTGTTCGTGCGTGCCGGGTGGCGATCGGGGTGATCACCGTCGAGTTGCTCTCGGCCTGGCTGGCCGTGATTCTCCGAGCCAATGAGGGTCAGTGGACCCCGGAAGCTACGGGCTTGGAAGTGGGGCTGCTCTTCGTGGTGACGCTCTTTGCCTGCGTTGCGGCCGCATACCTCGCTCGCGTGCCCCACGTTTCGCGACACGACGCGCGTGCGGACTCGGTTGACGACTGGATCGGTGACGCGGTTGTCGTTGCGAAGCGTGAGAGTCGCCGACTTGGCGTATTCCGGAGTTGCGCGATGTTCAGCATCGAACTATGCGAAGGGACCCTGATCCCTGGGGTTCGCCGGCATCTCATTACGGCCGCCGCCATGTTGAGCGCTGGCTTCGGCATGGTCGTCTTCGGGTGGCAGGCGTTGCGAGAAGGATACGTCGCGGCCGCAACCCTGTTGTCGATGGGTCTCGGGTTTTGCGGGATGTTCTCATTCTTGGTGCTCGCTGGTTCGTACTTCCGGCTCGTGCGGAGTACGAATCCATCGTTTGGATTTCGACGTCGAGCAATTGATGGCTCCGTCGTCGCCTGCGGTGCGGCCGTAGTAGTACTGGCTTTCCGGGACAACCTCTGGGAGCTGATTGGTTCGACTCGAAGTGCGGCCGGTCCCGCACGGTTGGCCGCCCTCGAAGGCGGAGCAATCCTGCTTGGATTCACTCTCACCATCCTCGTGGAATCACTTCTTCGATCCCACGATCGCCTGACTCGCTGAACGGCCCTCGCTATTCCCGTCGAGCATCTGCCTGCCTTCGGAAATATTCGGGGCACGCGCAGAGCTCAGTCGCCGAGTTCGGCAGCCACATCACTTCGATCTATTGAATATGCGATCGACGCAGCCGCTTCCGTCGCCGGATGACGTGCACCGTGGCGTAGACGACGAGAACGAGCGCCGCGAGCTTGTGCCACTGCGAAAGGCCGGGCGGCAAGCCAAGTGCCGACGCGAAGGGAAACTGCGTCGCGTGGTGGTTCAGACCGTCAACAATGCCCGACACAAGAACGTCGAGAACCAACAGTTCCAAAATTATGTCCGAGACCACGAGCCGTGTCGTTTCTCGTGTGCGTGTTTGTATACCAATCAAACGCTTGATCAGCGACTTGATGGTGCGACGTCGTTGGTAGAAGTGGAACAACAACATGGCCATGAACCACACGCCAAAGATCACGTGAATCGTGATGCTATGGCTTAAGTAGATGAGTGACAAAAGCGACCCGGCGAGTGAGACGAGCAATGACAAGTGGACGTACCATCGGCGGCGTTCACCCGTCGTCACGACGTTCGATTTGGCTGGGAGTGACGTAATCTTGTGACCCTTCAACAGTGAGTGAGTACTTTCATCGATTGTATTTGTGACCCGTGGCCGAACTTCGTTGGATCCGTAGGGGATAACCCTGAGACCACTCAGCGCGCTCTGTTGCGTCAAAGGTCCTCACAGCCCGACAGCGTGACTCATCGGTGGGAATAAGTCACTCGCGAACTAAGTGATACTTTGCATCTAACAAGGTCAATTCGAATTAAAATCATGGGTCATTCGGTCAACTATCAATTCGCCAGTTGTCGTTTGCCGAAGTCGGCTCGCCGAGAGAAAGTCGACGTCGAGGCGAACGCACTCGTTGCGAGCGAATAAGAAGTTGCTAATCCCTCAACTATTGCCCCGGCACCCTGAATGGCGTCTCGGTATGGGCGCAATGTTGCCTCGCCTCATGCTCAACCAACGAGATCGAATGAATCCTTCAGACCAATCTGCCCGAGACTGTATATGACGGAAAAGGTCATCGTCGCCGAAGATGATCGCCCTCAACACCGGGGCCGCAACGTGTCGTTTCGGTCACGATTTGATTTGATCTTTGATCTGATTCTGTTGATTGCCTTCGGAGTGGTGTTTTCTCTGGATTTCACTGGCGAAGAATGGCACGAGTGGCTCGGACTAGTTTTCGCCCTCGCCCTGCTTGTTCATCTCACCCTCCATTGGGATTGGGTAGTGCGCACGGCTCGTCGGATCATCACAACGACGGGACGGCGACGCTGGACATTTGTAGTCAATCTCCTGTTGACTTTCGATTTGGTCCTGTGCGTGGGCTCAGGCGTCTTACTTTCTCGCTACGCCTTACCGTCACTTGGCGTTAACTTCTTTCTTTCCGGTGAAAGCTGGACGAATATTCACGAGAAAACCGCTGACATCGCAATCGGTTTGATAGCGATTCATGTGGCAATCGATTGGCGTTGGATAATCAACGTCACTAAACGGTTGCTGAACGTCGGAAATCGCCGACCCGAAGGGCGCGACGGTGCCGAGAACTAGAGGCGTATTCCACGCCACCAGAAAATTCATCTAGCAAATTTTCTATGCTTCGATCGCCATTACCGGACTCTGGTTTGTTGGTGTTGGTTTCTCGCGCACGGTTCTTGCTCGACCACTCGGCGGCGACGAATCTGAGAAAAACGCTGGATTCTTTCGCGCGGGCAAACACATCAAGTTGCCGAAAAACTTCGTCCCGCAACCAGGTAGTACGTACGTCCCAGGGAAGAACGGCTCTGGTCCAGACCTCATCCACTTGAATCGAGGCGACACTGCGATGGACTGGCATTCCTGGATGAGCGCCGTCCATATCGTCTTGCTCATCGTCATCATCGCATTCGTGCTCGCCGCGATTGATCGAGAAATTCGCGTGGCGCGACGCCGTCGCGTTTCGAATTAACGAACTCGAACTGAACAATGTGACGTTCACGGCGTCAACGGACTCAGTGGTTGAGTCCAATCGGACAGCGGGAAGGTACTGGCGTAGGTCTTCGTCACACACGTCGTAGCGCCACGGCATATCCGGATGTCACCGATCGGGCTCGCCATCACACCTGCGTTTTCAGATGTCTCGACCATGTAACGTTGCCGACCTGATGCAACGGGCCGACGAAACCATTGTGATGTTGGTGAGCGTATTTAGTAGAACTTTTCGGGACCGCAATGGCGTCAGCGTTGCTCGTAACGGCGACGAGGACGTTGATATAGCCTGCTGTCTAATGAGTCAACTCAAACGCAGCGCTGCGTCGCGACAACTGTCCCCTTCATGACCGCTGGGCAGACTCCGCCGCCCGCCTCCGGCGCAACAGACGGCACGGCAGCTGATTCAGCGGAACGCACCGCCGAACGTATCGCACTTGGGAAAGCGCTCGAGGGGCGCGCTGACGATATCGTCCACTGGTGTCAGTTGGAGTTCGCGAAGCATTCGGGGGCCACGCTTGACGAAGTCGTCGCACCGCAGTCCGGTTGGGAAACCACCACACTAGCGGTGCATTCAATCGCCAACTGGCTCAAGAGTGGGGTGTCGGCCTCGTTTCTCGACCGCGAGCAGATTGCCTCGTTGGGGAAAGCGGCCGCCCGTCGACGGAAGGTGCCGACGTCGCGGGGGCGCGAACCGAGAGATGCCCCGACGCGACTCCGTCCGCAGCCGCAGATGGATTCACCGCTGCAGCTGTCCGTCGCTCTCATCACCAGGCTCAACCTCTGGTGGAGCGAAGCGACGCGCGTCGTCCTGGCCGAGGAGGCTGACCGATTGAAGATCAGCGCCGAGACCCTCGACGAAGCCTGCGAAATGGTGGTGAGGAGCTGTCATTCGAGTCTCGTGCGAATGGCGAAGCAGTTCGACGCGGAGTTCAAGACTCTTTACGATCGCCTGTCGAACCTCGCCCTGCACGACTCGCTGACGGGTCTCGTCAACCGCCCCACGTTGATCGAATGGCTGGACCGAGCAATTGCCCGATTGGCGCGTCAGCCGGGTGGGCTCGTCGTGGCCTTTATGGACATCGACAACTTCAAGGAAGTCAATGATGCCTTCGGACACGCCTGCGGGGACGACGTTCTCGTCGAGCTCGCGTCGCGTTTGCTCGACAAGATGCGTCCCGAGGATATGGTCGCGCGCATCGGCGGCGACGAATTCGTTGCCGTCTTTGGAAACCTCGCGGATCCGCTCGACGCGGCACAGAGAATGGCCGAGCGCTTGCACTCCATCGTCACTGAGCCGGTGCGGGTCAGTGGAAGGGATTTTCACATGACGATGAGCATCGGGATCGCCGTCGTTCAGAGTTCCAACTGCCATTCTGACGAGGTCATCGCTCAGGCCGACGCGGCCATGTATTCGGTCAAGAAGACGGGACTCAACAAGATTGTCATCGTGGAGGGCGCTCCGCCGAACCCGCCCGAATAGGTGTGTCGAGTGCTCGCGAGCACGACTGTGAATGCGCGATGCCCTTCACCGAATGATCAGCCGAAATGGCCCCAGTGCGTCGCGATGATGAGGAGCACGCCGGCGCACGCGAGCGCGATACCGGCGACAATCGTTCTCGCCCTCGGCATCTTGAACAAAGGGATCTGCGCAGCGACGAGCCAGAGACCGGCAAACAGAATCAATAAGAAGCCCACTTCGGCGAGAGTGACGCCCACTCGATGGGTAATTGCAAGCACAGTCTCAATGGTAACTAGTTCGGCCTCGGATGCCTGCCAGCCGACGCTCGCTCTTCGGTGTCCGCGTTGACCGCATTGCGGGTCGTGCTAGGTCGATCAGGCGCACCCCGGTGTTTTCCCCTAAACCAAGTGGGAGGCCGGGTCTGACGTATGGGCGATACTTACTCCATGACAGACCGCAATGTCCTGGGTGGCGAATTGGAATCGTGTGGCACCGACCCCGTCACGGGCTTCTATCGCGACGGTTGCTGTACCTCGGGCGACGAGGACCTCGGCAGTCACACGATTTGCGCGGTGGTCACCACTGAGTTTCTCGCGCACCAACTATCGATCGGCAACGACCTGAGCACGCCCATGCCGCAATACGGCTTCCGGGGTCTGGTGCCCGGTGATCGATGGTGCGTGACCGCCGTCAACTGGCTGCGAGCTCATCACGATGGCGCGGCGGCCTACGTTGTCTTGGCATCAACCAACGAACGTGCCCTGGAGATCGTCCCGCTTAAAGCTCTTCGAGAGCACGCCGTCGACATTCCTTCGAGTCCGGGTGACCTTGGCTTGACCTAACGCGGCCGCACGTCTGATTATGAGGACGCGCGTCCTAACTATCTGCCGCGGCCGTTCCCATTGAAAAAGAAGATCTTGGTCCGCTTCCCGTCGGGAGTTCGAGGCGATATCGAGGAATACTGGCTCGGCTCCTTTTCGAACATGAAGTGCGAGAACCATCGACGAAATCCGCGCCAAGGGCTACCGACAGGTTTCGCTCTGGCTGTCGACTCGGGGGCCACAACCACCGTGTCTTCGTCCGCGTGATACGCGGGTTGTTCAAGGAATGCCTCGATAGGTGACTCTTCACTTTCGTGGTTGCCTTGTCGATTCGAGCGCACGGGCCTAAAGTAGCGCGTCGCGGTTGGACTTCGCAGGAAGCGACGGCTATTTGTGAGAACGGGTCTCAATCGAGTCTTAGGGAACTTCGGGCGGAACTTGAGTGGTCAAACAGAACGGATGACCGGCCGGATCGAGCATCACGCGCCACTCGTCGGGTTCCGGCTGATCCGGTAACTGCCTCGCTCCGAGTCGAAGTGCTTCCTCGACCGCTTCTTCCAAGTCATCGGCGGCGAGGTCCAGGTGAATCTGTTTTGGCACTTCGCCGGACGGCCAAGTCGGTGGGCGATAGTCAGTAACTTGCATCATGCACAGCCACACCCAATCGGTGCGGATGACGACGTTGGGGCCGTTGGTGAACATCACCTCACCACCCAGCATCGCGGTCCAAAACTCGGCCAGACGGCCCGAATCGTCGCAATCGATGGAGATGACACCTCGTCGAGCCACGGCCATTCGCGAACTGTAATCGAGGCTATTACGGTGGTCAATCAACGTGCGCTTCCGGTAGGTGTCGCTTCATGTTTTGAATCGCACCGATTGAATTCGTAGCTGGCCATTTAAAAGTCGAGCGGAGAGGTATGTGATGTCGGCCGGAACTGAAAGTTCGAAGAAGGGCCTTACCGCCGCGACGCTGTTCGCCCTCGCCGGTCTGCACGTCATGTGGGGACTCGGTTCGTCTTTTCCTTTCCGTAATCGAGAGGAACTTGCCGACTCGGTCGTCGGAACCTCCGATGTTCCTCCGCTCGCTGCGTGTATGGCGGTGGCGGCGGCACTCACGCTCGCGGCCGTCCTCGTCACCGGGGTTACGCCGCTTCCGAAGCCGATTCGCACGATCGCTCTTCGCATCGCGGCGACGGTACTCGCGACCCGCGGCTTGGCGGGTGCGTTTGGTCGAGCGTCGACCCTGTCGCCTGGGAGCGATTCGCCCACCTTCCAGCGTTTGGATAGGCGCATTTACGCCCCGTTGTGTCTCTGGCTCGCGGCCGGCGTACGACGCTTGATCTAGTTCGCGACACCTCACCGTGAGAGTCGCGGCCATGGCAGCATGGGCAAATGATCGACCACATCTCTCTTCAGTGTTCCGACGTCGCCAGGAGCGCGGCGTTCTATGACGCGGTGCTGGCGCCCTTCGGTGGGGCTCGCGTCTTGGATTTCGGCGACGTCATCGGTTTTGGTACGCCGCCGATGCCCGACTTCTGGATCGGGGCGAAGACCACCGGGGAGGGATTTCGCGAGTCGCACGTCGCCCTTTCGGCTCCGAGCCGCGCCGCCGTCGACGCCTTCTACGACGCCGCGACCGCAGCCGGGGCCGAGGTCTTGCACGAGCCGCGGCTCTGGCCCGAGTACCACGAGCACTACTACGGCGCGTTCGTTCGCGATCCCGACGGCAACAACGTCGAGGCCGTCTGTCACGCGCCAGGGTGACCCCGTGGCGACGGTCGCCGTCGTAGGGGCGTGTGAAGCGCCTCACGTCAGGGGTGGTTGACGTCGCCATTGCTACTACCCTCGAGAGTGCAATTGTGAAGGAGATTGATGAGCAGTATCCGTGCGGGAGTCGAGCAGTCTCGGGAGCGTTTGATCGCGCTCGTCTTGTTGCTGCAGCGGGCCTGGCAGTACGGATCACTCACCCAAGAAGAGATCGTTCGCGAACTCAAAATCGACGAGTTCCCGGTTTCGGCCAAGGGTCCGAGAAAGATCCCCGCGTACGAAGGCAATGAGGGCGCGGTGCGACAGAAGTTCGAGCGCGACAAGGCCCGGATCCGCGAGCTGGGTTTCGAGATCGAGACCGACAGTCAAGGTGACGGCGCCGTGGGATACCGCATCGATCCCTCGAGCGGTTACGCGCCGTTGATCTATTTCACGCCCGAAGAAGAGCGCGTGGTGCGCCTGGCGCTGCGCTTCTGCGGGTTCGGCGCCTCGGGCGCCTTCAGCGTGTTCAACGAAGTCCCGGCCAGCGACGGGGGACTCGAGTCCTCGATGTACTACACGCCGGTGATGCGCGCGCTGAATCTCCATCGCGCCCTCGCCTTCGACTACCAGTCCGGCGCGAACAAGCCCCGAATGGTCGAGCCGCTGCTCATCGACGTCTTCAACGGGGTGACGTACCTGATCGCTCGGGTGAAGGGCACGGAGGAGATAAAGGGCTACCGGTTCAGCCGGGTGACCTCGATGCCGGTCGTGTTGCCCGACACGTTCGCTCACGACGAGGCCGCGGTCGACGTCGCGCGCGCATGGCGACCGGAGTTCTCGAGGTCTCCGACACCGTTGGACGTCGTCGTCACGACCAACGAGAACTACGCCGATCTGCTGGTGCGCCAGTACCCGGGGTCCTTGGCCGCCAATAAGAAGGACGGCAAGGTCGAGGTGGGACTCAGTTTCGACAGTCCTCGCGCCGCACTTCGGTTCGTCGTGGAGGGCGCCGACCGGATACGACTGCAGTCGCCGAAGTCGTTGAAGGCCGACCTCGACGACTGGTTGAAGGCCGTGAATCGCGGCAAGGCGCCGTCGCTCGATGCGATGAAGTTCACCGGTCCCGCGACCAACGATGTGCTCGGCCAGACCCTGCAACTTCTCCACGCCGTCTACGTAGCCGAGGACGGGCTTCGCATCAGCGAGCTCGCCACGCGCTTCTCACTCGACGAGGACCACGTGCGCTTGATAATGGACCGGCTGGTCGCCCTCGAGCCCATGGCCGGTTCGACCGACGGCACGGGAGCCTTCCCGGCGCACGTCTTGAAGGAGTGCGACGACTGGGACGACGAGGCCCACGACGACTCGACCTACCGGGCCGATTTCAGCGACCTGCCCGAAGGGGCCGAGGAGCCTTCCCCGTTCATGTGGCGCGACCTGTTCGAACTGAATATCGCCCTGCGCGAAGCGTCGCGGGTGTACCACGACCCGGCGATCCTCTCCGCGGTCGAGAAGATCGAGGGCGCGACCAGCTCCTACGTGCAGGTCGAGATGGCGACCAACGAGACCATGCTCGATGACGTCTCGGCGGCCGTTGAGGACCACCAGCAGATCAAGATCCTCTACACCGCTGCCACGGCCGACGAGGCGCGGAGTCGTTCGATCGAGCCGCGCGAGATCAAGGTCCTCAATGGCCACACCTACGTGCGGGCCTACTGCACGACCCGCGAATCGTGGCGCACGTTCCGAGTCGACCGGATAAACGCGGTGGTGGCCACCTCGGACGCCACCGAAGAGCGCCCTACGGACACGGTCGACAACTGGCTCACGCAGGTCGGTGAGGAGGGTGACGAGGTCGTCGTGGTGATCGATGCGGGCCTGCGATGGCTCTTCGAGCCGTTGCCCAACGCGCAGTGGTTGACGCTCGATGACGGGCGCCACGCCGTCAAGTTCCGGGTCAGCAACGAGCTGTTCCTCGATCAACTGATGCTGCGCGCTGGGGAGGGCGCGGTCGTGGTGACGCCGAAGTACGCCAAGGCCGGGCACGAGCTGGCCAAGAGGATCGCCGCCTCGCTCTAGCGACCGTTGGGCACCGGGGGTCCAATGATCCGAGTCCTGTCACGCCGATCGAACGACGTCAGCTACTTCACCGAGGACCGCGCCCTCGAGATCGAGGGCCTGCGCGACGGCGAACCCGGGTGGTGGCTTCGCGGCACCGGCGACGCGAGCGATCCTCGATCGGTGAGCGAGGTGCTGCGCACGACCCAACGGTCTGCGGTCCTCGGTTACGACGTCGTGGTGGCGGCGCCTCGTCCGACGTCGATCCTGCTCGCGATCGACGCCGAACACGGCGCCAGCGTCGTGGCCGCGCACCGCGCGTCGGTCGGTGCGGCGATCGACTATCTCGAGGAGCGCGCGCTCGTCGTGCGCGATCGTCGTGGGGGAGAGGACCGCGACCGTGCCGGTCGCTGGAGTGGGATCGTCGGCTTCACGCACGGGGTCAATCGTCACGGCGAACCGCACCTGCACGACCACGTCCTCGTCGGTGCGCTTCCGCAGGACTCGCGATCCGTGCTCGACAGCCGCGGGCTCTTCGCGCACCTGGTGGCGGCCGACGCCCTCTATCGTGCGTCGCTGCGTCACGAACTCAGCGAGCGCACGCCGTGGAGCGCGTGGCGTTCGTTCGGGGGCGTCGAGCACGTCGTTGGTCTGGACGAGGGATATCGAGCACTCTGGGGCGGGCACCACGCGGACCGTGGTGAGAAGTTGCACTGGCGACGCCGTGACGCGATCGCGCGCTGGAGCGACGACCGCGACCGATTCGAATCGCTGGGCGTGATCGAACCGCCGTCGCGACATCGAACCACGCTTGACGAGCACGGATTCGCGGGCGCGCTCGAGGGACGAGCCGACGTCGCGCGACGCCACGTCATCACCGCGTGGAGCAACGCGGCGCGTTTCGGTCAGAGCCCGCTCGCCGTGGCGCGAGCCGTCGACTCGCTGTATCCGGCGTTGGCCGGCGCGAGGGGTGTGCGAGAGCCCTCCATCAGCGTGCGAGAGGCGAGGATGACCGCGCGAATTCGTGAACGCGGGGCGCGACCACTCGAGACGCCTGAGTTGGACGTGTGGCGTCAGCGTTCGCGTGACGAGTCGCGGGAGCGTTCCGAGCGATCGAGGTAGCCCCGAAATCTCGGGTGCGAGTGAGCCGCCGTGAGTTCGACCCACCTCATCTGCTTGCTCGCGTCGAGGCCCAGGGCGTAGCCCGGACGTCCGTGGGCGAGCTCGCTCATGGTGGCGCGATCTCGTTCGACCCAGCTGGTCGAGCGGCCGGCGCGCCGGCCCTTGGGGCTGTATTGAAGCGTCGGCGTCTCCACGAGCGAGCGACCGGCGAGGCTGCGCAGCATCTCGAGCGTGGGTCGATCGGCGATACCCGGCAGCACGACGGTCGTCGGGAAGAGCGAGAGGAATCCCTCGGCCGAGGCGCCCCAGCGACTCCGGGCTTGGCTGAGGTCCTGGAGGCACGCGAGGGTGAGTACCCCCTGGCCACCGCCCTCCGAGACGATGCTCGCCAGTCGCGGCAGGGGAGCCACGTTGGCCAGTTCATCCAGGGCCAGGAGGAGCCGGGCGCCCTCCTCGCGGCGGTCGTAGGTGGCGTGGACCAACTCCTCGACGAGGCCGACGACCAAGGGTATGGTGACCGCCTGGTGGCGGCTGGGCGCCACGATGTGGAGCTGGTGGGGACCGCTCAAGAAGGCGTCGAGATCGAGCGGCGCCTCCCGGGACGACGCGCGCGCCGCTTCAGTGCGCACGCCGGCGAAGAGGCCCGACGTCGTCGACCAAATGCTCGAACGTTCGCGCTCTTCGGTGGCGAGCACACCACGAAGCAGTGAGACCGATGGGTGGTGCTCGCCGTAGCGCTCGTTGAGTTCGTGCACGACGTCGTCGCATCGTCGCTCGTCGACGCGCGACGCGAGTTGACCCAATGACTCGTTGCGAAGAGCCGTCGCGTGCAACAACGGCGCGACGAGTGCACCCGCGCGCTCGGTCCAGTGATCGTCGCTGCGATCACCGCGACCGCGTCGCGCGACGTCAATCAGGCTACGAGAAGCGAGAATTGCGCCGTCCCACGAAAAACTTTGTCGAATCGGTGAGTAGCCAATTCGATGCACATCGGGTGGTGTATGCACTGTTCCCGACGGATCAAAGAGCAACGTTGCGCCATCACGACGACTACGCGACATCAACGTCACGACATCATTCTTCGTTGACGTCACTACACAAGAACGATTTGTGATCAGGAGATTCGGAACAACTATCGACGACGTCTTTCCACTGCGACTCGGACCGAGCACGAGTGTTGAACGTTCGTCACCACTCGTCGCGTCACCACGCGCACCACGTCCTAAATAGATGCCGACGTCGTTGTGCACGAAAAACATCTGTCGCAGAAAAACTTCGAAATGCTTGACATTGGTGCGCAAAACGAGTGAACTTTTAAATGTCCTTCTGCGGAGGAGGTGAACGAAGAGTGAAAACGTCCTTGCGACGATTTCGCGAAGCGCTCCTCCGTGTCGGACCGTGCACTGCGATCAGTCGCCGTACAGCTGTGAAGCTGGGTGGTACATGAGCGAGTTCACGTTTATCAATGCGGTACCGATTTCGAGAACACCACGGTGGTGCACTCGAGGTCCCAAATTGATTCAACGTTGAGTCCCAAGGAGGGAAAGTGGCACCAGCCGCGAAGAAGAAGGCTGTAGCCAAAAAGGCTCCAGCGAAGAAGGCCGCGAAGCGTCCTGCTGCAAAGAAGAAGGCCCCTGCAAAGAAGGCTGCCGCTAAGAAGCGCCCCGCAGCGAAGAAGGCCGCGAAGCGTCCTGCTGCGAAGAAGAAGGCCCCCGCAAAGAAGGCTGCCGCTAAGAAGCGCCCAGCAGCGAAGAAGGCCGCCAAGCGACCTGCGAAGAAGGCTGCGAAGCGTCCCGCCAAGAGGGCTGCCGCTAAGAAGAAGTAGTCGAGTCCCATCAGGGATTTGTGGTTCGAGGGGGGCCTCTGGCCCCCCTCGAATGCCGTTATAGGTCCAAATCGCCCGGTTCGTCCACGTCGAAGCACCAGGGACTGTCGATGACCACGGTAAGCGGGCAGCCAACTCGCTCGGCCTCTCGCTGGTGGAGGAACGACGAATTCGCTCCGTAGGCGAAGTGGAAGTCCAGTCCGACCGGCAACGCCATCACGTTCGTGCCGAGTCCGTGATGATCGGTGACGATTGTGATGCCCACACCGGGATTGAACTCTCCGAGGCCCTCGGGATGTCGTAGGTCACCGTGGACGACGATGATGCGTTCAAATCGGCTCTGGAGGGCCCCGTAGGCCCGTTGGACGGCGTCATTGAGGTCTGCGGCATCGGAGCGAAGGACTTCGCAACCCTCTCGGGAGGCGAATTGAGCGATCTCGTCGCTCTCGGCGAGCACGATCGTATGTCGCGGCGCACAGCTCTCGATGACGCGTGTCGCGAGGTGCCGGGCCAGCTCGGTGATCGACGTCGCGTCATTGACCCGTAGTCGTTCCTTCGCGAGGTCAAATCGCTTGAGCGGAATGACGAACGTGTCGGAGATCACGGAAGTACACGTTACGTGAAGGGCCACTCGGTACTGTTGAGGCGTGACGACGTTGCAATCGGATTTGCTCGTCCACGAACGGGCGTTGCTCGATCGAGGTGAGATCGTCGTCGGTATCGACGAAGTCGGACGCGGGGCGCTCGCTGGTCCGATGGTCCTGGGCGCCGTGGTGCTCACGAGTGCGTCGGCACCCCCGGAGACGCTGAACGACTCGAAACTGTTGTCACCGCTGCAGCGCGAGGCGTTGATCGCTCCGCTCCAGAGCTGGGCCGCCGACTGGTCCCTCGGTTCGGTGAGCGCCGCCGAGATTGACGCGTGGGGACTCCGGCTCGCCCTCGCGGTCGCCGCGACGCGAGCGCTCGACGCGCTTCGCGTTCGTCCGAGCGTGGCGTTGATCGACGGTTCGTTCAATCTGCTGCGCGCCCCCGAAGACATCCGCTTCGGCGTCGTGCGGGCGCCGGCGCTGTCCTACGGCGCGATGGCCGCCACCACGTTCGTGAAGGGCGACCAACGCTGCGCCTCGATTGCGGCCGCCTCGGTGCTCGCCAAGGTCCATCGAGACCGGTTGATGGTCGAGTTGGATCGGGACTTCAACGACTACGGCTGGTCGCGCAACAAGGGCTACGGGGCCAAGGTGCACATGGCGGCACTCCGTCGACATGGTCAGACCATCCACCACCGACATTCGTGGCAACTACCCGAGCAAATCGCCCAATAGCCGTGGAGTTCTGGACTCAGGGCGTTCTGTGGCGCCCTTCGGAATAAGGGCTACACGGATATGATTGGCAGACCATGGCGTCGCTGCTCTCCGTAAAAGGTCTTCAAGTCAAGTTTGCCACTCGAAAGACTTTCGTTACCGCAGTTGACAACTTCTCCATCGATATCGACCCCGGCGAATGTGTCGGCCTCGTCGGTGAGTCGGGCTGCGGCAAGACCACGTCGGGTCTGGCCATCATGCGCTTGCTGCCCAACAACGGTCACATCGCGTCGGGCTCGGTGGAGCTCCAGGGCGTCGACCTTTCGACGCTGAGTGAGAAGGAGATGCAGCACCAGCGGGGCCGCTCCGTCGCCCTGATCCCCCAGGACCCCATGAGTTCGCTCAACCCGACGATGAAGATCGGGCGTCAGATCGGCGAGGGACTGCGAATCCACAACGGCGCCTCGGACGACGAGGCCCGCAAGAGGGCTCTGGAAGTCCTCGAGATGGTCGAGATGCCCCGGCCGGCCGAGCGGCTCGACCAGTACCCCTTCGAGCTCTCCGGCGGACTACGTCAGCGCGTCATCATCGCCATGGGGCTCGTCTGTTCGCCCCAGCTCCTGATCGCCGACGAGCCGACCACGGCGCTCGACGTCACCATTCAGGCCCAGATCCTCGACATCATCGACAACCTGCGTAAAGAGCTCCACATGGGCGTGCTCCTCATCACGCACGACATGGGCGTCATCGCCGGGCGCGCCGACCGCGTCGTTGTCATGTACGGCGGCAAGAAGGCCGAGGAGGCCACGACGTTCGATCTGTTCCGTTCGATGCGACACCCCTACTCCCAAGCCCTGTTGGCGTCGATGCCGAACCTCGAGAACGCCACCAAGCACGAACTGGCGTCGATCGCCGGGTTGCCGCCGGACCTCTCGAAGGAGATCATCGGGTGTCGCTTCGCGCCGCGCTGCCGTTACGCCACCGATCAGTGTCGCGACGTCGAACCAGAGTTGACCGGCACGGCCGATCACGTCTTCGCGTGCTTTCACCCGGTCGACGGTCCCCAAGCCGTCGTCGTGCGAACGGAGACCCGTTCCGAGGTCGTCGCCAAGGGCGATACCAAGGAGTTGTTGCGCGTTGATGGCCTGACCAAGGAGTTCGCAGTGAAGGCCGGGCTCATCCGTCACAAGGTCGGGGCGATTCACGCCGTCTCCAACGTCACCTTCGCGATCAACGAAGGCGAGACGTTCGGACTGGTGGGTGAGTCGGGCTGTGGCAAGACGACCATCGGCCGAATGGTCGTCGGACTGGAATCACCGACCGCGGGCGCCGTGCTCTTCGACGGCAAGGTCGTGTCGTCGCACAAGCACAAGCCGACGCGAGCCGAACGTCGCGAACGACAGATGATGTTCCAGGACCCGTACTCCTCGCTCGACCCGCGCATGAAGGTCTCGGAGATCCTCGGCGAACCACTCCTGGTCCAGGGCGACGGCACCAAGGCCCAGCGCCGAGCTCGCGTGAGCGAACTGCTCTTGGCCGTCGGTCTCGAGCCACTCGCCGCCGACCGCTACCCGCACGAGTTCTCGGGGGGCCAGCGTCAGCGAATCGGATTCGCCCGGGCGCTCGCGCTCAACCCCCGTCTGATCGTGGCCGATGAGCCGGTTTCGGCACTCGACGTCTCGATCCAGGCGCAGATTCTCAACCTCATGAAGGAGTTGCAGCGCGAGCACAACCTCTCATACATCATGGTC
>Ga0182015_10000491_pt1 | contig 56422 bp, 48 predicted proteins | sample 712P3MmetaG_FD_120478 | JGI IMG/M metagenome (GOLD analysis project Ga0182015, IMG submission 120478) | Permafrost microbial communities from Stordalen Mire, Sweden - 712P3M metaG | ecosystem: Environmental > Terrestrial > Soil > Wetlands > Permafrost | place: Sweden: Stordalen | collected...
CAAAAACAGGCTTGCCTCCGCAGCAGGCGGCAGGATAGAACAACCTATGTCTTGGACGGCTTCCAAAGTATGGCCGGTTTTGAACTGATCATGTATGGCCGCTTTTCAGGTGATCACTGAGGTAAAAAGACAGTCCCTATTCCGCACGACCGCAAGTCGCGCAACCTCAGCCTGCGCCAGCAGACTATTCACATCGGCACGGGTTAAGAATCCTATGTGCATGTGTCGCAGGGACCACTTCATGTAACCCAAAAAGCCACCGGCTCCTAGTACGAGGACCAAAACCGTGGCCGCTGCAGCCCGCATGGGTTTGCTCATCGAGATGACCTATACGCGACAATTTTACGCCCCCAGTCAATACGGAAGGCTATTGCCGGCGAAAAAACCCCGTTCCAAAAACCGGGAGCGGATAGCGTTTCAAATCCGCTCCCGGACACAACCGCGGCCTCGGCCTAGGAGGGGGCACGCTCCCGCAGTTGTGGGGCGGCCTACTTCGATGATTTCTCAGGTGGGACGGCAAAGTTCAGGGTCATTTCGTACTCGGGCAGTTGCATGGCGCTGACGAAACTCTGCCCTTTTCTCGACACCAGGACGAGTTTGCCGCTTTGATTCGAGTTGGTCGATTCAACGTCGGTTACCAAAAGCACTGCATCCGTACCCGTTCCGTGGAGCCCTCGCAGCGTGAGGAACGCCGGTGGCCCGCTGGTTTTAATGGAGAAGGCGTAATCTCCGGGACGAAGCACACACTTTTGCCAATGTACTTCGTGAGAAAGGGTGAAGACTCCGCGTGCGTCCTCGGCCGCAACCAGCGTCGGCTGAAGGCTCAACATTGTCAGACTCAAAACGGCGGCGTATGCGAATTTGCGAATCGGTCTCATAGAATCTCCTGTTCTTGGTCTGAAGACCACACGGCCACAGCGAAATCAATGGCGTGGGGCCTGGATTAAGTTGGAGAACAACGCGGTCAGCAGATTTGCAACGCAGCGAACAAGGCTGAACGCAAACATCAGGTTCGACGGAAACCGTCACTCGACGGTATTCGAACTGATGACACTATGAGGGAAGTCTGGTTACACGTCCAACGAAAAAAACCGATTCGTTGAATCTGTGCGCGGTGGTGCAGGACGTCATCGTTTGATCGCTCCCGAGCGACGGAAAGACATTTCCGGAAAAATGCCACCCGATGCGCTGCAGACGCCATTGAGATGGTTTTCCTGCGGATTCGGGCACGCGGGTTTGCAAAATGTTCGTTGAATACGAGAACATACTCGGTTCGCATACATCCCACAGTTCCTACAAGGAAGCAGCCAAGATATGGCGAAGGTGAAAAAGTCCTCCCCGAGAACAATAAGGACGACAGCGCGCAAAGTGGCAACCGTCGAAGTAAAGTCCGGAGCGAGCGCGGCACGCAGCGGCGCCGGACACGCGATTGAACCTGCGAAGGGCAAGCTGGGCGTGATGATTCCCGGCATGGGCGCGGTCGCCACTACGTTTGTTGCGGGCGTGGAAGCGGTCCGCAAGGGCATCGCGCACCCGATCGGCTCGCTTACCCAGATGGGAACGATTCGTCTCGGGAAGCGCACCGAGGGCCGGTCTCCAAAGATCAAGGAGTTCGTTCCTCTCGCCGGCCTCAATGACCTGGTGTTCACGGGATGGGACATTTTCGAAGACAACATGTACGCCGCGGCCCGCAACGCCGGTGTGCTGGAGAGTGACCTGCTCGACAAGGTGAAGGGCCGGCTCAGCGCCATCCAGCCGATGAAGGCTGTGTTCGATCACAACTACGTAAAAAAAATTGACGGCCCGAATGTGAAGAAAGGGAAGAACAAGTTGGATTTGGCCGAGCAACTCCGCCAGGACATCCGCGACTTCAGGAAGTCGAGCGGAGCCAGCCGGCTGATCACGATCTGGTGCGCTTCGACCGAGACTTTTATTGAACCGAGCGCCGCCCACCAGAGCGTTAAGGCTTTAGAAAAGGCGATGAAAGCGAACGACGAAAACATCGCGCCCTCAATGATTTATGCCTACGCCTCGCTCATGGAGGGCGTACCCTTCGCCAATGGCGCGCCGAACCTGACGGTGGACGTGCCGGCGATGTTCGAACTCTCGCGGGAACGCGAAGTTCCCATCTGCGGCAAGGACTTCAAGACCGGCCAGACTCTGATAAAAACCGTGCTCGCTCCCGCCTTCAAAGCGCGATTGCTCGGGCTGAGTGGATGGTATTCCACCAACATCCTCGGCAACCGCGACGGCGAAGTGTTGGACGATCCCGGCTCTTTCAAGACCAAGGAAGAATCGAAGCTCGGAGCACTGGAGCACATTCTGCAGCCGGCGTTGTATCCCGAGCTCTACGGCAATATGTATCACAAAGTGCGCATCAACTATTACCCGCCGCGCGGCGACAACAAAGAAGGATGGGACAACATCGATATCTTCGGATGGCTCGGCTATCCGATGCAGATCAAGGTGGACTTCCTGTGCCGCGACTCGATTCTTGCCGCGCCCATCGTGCTTGATCTGGTGCTCTTCCTCGACCTCGCCCAACGCACGCCGGAACTGCGCCGCCTCGGCATTCAGGAATGGCTCAGCTTCTATTTCAAGTCGCCGATGACCGCGCCAGGCCTCTATCCCGAGCACGATCTCTTCATCCAGCTGATGAAGCTGAAGAACACTCTAAGGTACTTAAAAGGTGAAGAGCTGATTACGCATCTGGGCCTGGAATACTACGACTAACGCCCGTTTGTATGGGAGTTAGTGGGGGACGGATGACTCGCCCGTCCAGCCGGGCGAATGCGTGGCTGACTCACCACACCGTCTTCAGCAGCGGACTCCGACGCATTCTTTCGTCGCGAGTGACCAGGGTTAACCCCTCGGCGCGGGCCGTAGCGCCTATAAGACGATCGGCGGGATCGCGCGGATAGTCATCTGGAAACTGTGTTGCCAGGGCGGCAATTTCTAGAGTAATCGGCCGAATCGTCACTCCCTCGAGAAATCGGCGTACTGCGGCTTCAACCGTGCCATATCCCTGGATCCTTGCAGACGTAATCTGCCAGGCTACTTCGTAAGCGGTTATCGCTGATACAGCGAGACCATCGCCACGGCGTGCGCGGCGAATCGCCGAGGCTGCTGCCCTCGAAAGCCGCTTCGGGTCGGCAACTGCCCATATCAGCACGTGGGAATCGAGCAGGATCACGAGGATTCCCACTCATCGATGGGCGACTCGATATCGCCGACCACGCGGAATACTCCCTCCAGCCTGCCAATAAAATCGTCCTTTTCATCATCGGCGGGAACGAGTTTCGCTACAGGCTTACCACGCTTGGTAATGACCAGAGGCTCGCGAGTGGAGCGCACGTCTTCCATGAGGGTAAGACAGCGCGCTTTGAATTCCCCGGCGGCGATTTTCTTCATGGACACATTATAACATACATGGTCATATGGAGATGACCACCATTGCTTTATTCGTCCATCTCGTAGGCTTTCTTCAACCACCGCTTCAGCTCGTCGTCGATATCGGCCTTCGACTTGACTTCAATTCGTCGCGTGATGCGGTCTTTCTTTTCGTAGCCGCCGGTGTCGATCAAACGCTTCGGCGTCTTCATGTTGCCGAGCGCGAATCCGAGATCGATTCGCGTATTGGTCGACGGCTTGATCTGCGCAAAAACGTGCTTGCGATAGAAGGGCACCATCGTCTTGCAGGGGCAAGCCTTCACGTCTTTGCCGAGGGAAAACCCAAGCTTCAGCAGTTGCTCGTACAACGGACGCAGCCCGGCGCGCGGGCCGAAGTACTGCGCTTCTACCCATTCGGCGGCGGTTTTCAGATAGCCCCCCGGCGAATCTTCCTCCGTGCCTTTGCCTTCGAGGCGCTCCGCGATCCACGACGCCGCATTTGTGCCGAGCTTGTGTTCTTTCTTCAGCCACTCGCGGCGTTCCTTCTCGGTTGGCGGACCAGACTTCTTGGTGAGAGCGATCCATTCTTCAAGGGAGCGCCCGGTTTTCTCCGGCAGTTCCTGGATCCACTTCTGAACCATGGCAACGCCCGGATGAACCGCATAGGGGCTGAGTGGCTTGGTTGCGGCTGACATTGAGACTCCTTTCGGCCTGCCATGATACCCAATAAGGCGGGCGTTCGCGATAAAATCGTCCGATGGCTGCCAAGAAATCCAGGACTGCACGCTCCGACGCTGGGCATAATACGCGCTATATGAAGCTGCAGAAGAACAACTGCTTCGCCTGCGGCACCGACAATCCTGACGGCATGCGGCTGCGCTTTACTTACGACGAAGAGCGCAACTGTTTCGTATGCCGATTCCGCTTGGGCAAGCGCTACACCGGACCTCCCGGCCACTGTCACGGCGGCATTATCGCGACCATTCTCGATGAAGCGATGGGCAAGGTGAACAAATTACGTCAGGTGGTGGCGCTGACTTCCGAAATCACCGTGAACTACCTGAAGCCGGTGCCGCTGAAGCAGCCCCTTCGCGTGGAATCGCGCGAAGTTGAAGTGACGGGCCGAAGGCACGTTAATGTGGCCGAAATCCTCAACGAAAAAGGGGACGTGCTGGCCCGCAGTCAAGGCTTGTTTATTGCCATTGATCCAGATCGCATGTTCGCGAAGCTCGCGGAGAAGTGAAGTCCAGCCCTAATGTAAAATACTCTTTCAGGGCGGAATTCCGGCGCACGCTATTAATGGGCGATATTAATGCACGACGTTAATGCGCCCGCGCCGCACCTGATCCAGAACAGCTGATCCAGAAACGAGTCCAACTATGTCGCAAAACAACGGATACAACACCAACCTTCGCCTGAAGACCGGCCTCGCCGAAATGCTCAAGGGCGGCGTGATCATGGACGTAACCACCGCGAAACAGGCGGAGATCGCCGAGCGAGCCGGAGCCGTCGCGGTGATGGCTCTGGAGCGCGTTCCGGCCCAAATCCGCGCCGAGGGCGGAGTCGCGCGCATGGCCTCGCCGAAAATCATTCGCGAGATCATGGCAGTGGTCGACATTCCTGTCATGGCGAAGTGTCGGATCGGTCATTTTGCCGAAGCGCAGATCTTGCAGGAAATCGGCGTCGACTACATTGACGAGTCCGAAGTTCTCACACCCGCCGACGAAGCGCATCACGTCGACAAACACGCCTTCACCGTGCCGTTCGTCTGCGGCGCGCGCAATCTTGGCGAAGCTTTGCGGCGCATCGCCGAAGGTGCGGCCATGATTCGCACCAAGGGCGAAGCTGGCACCGGAGACGTGGTGCACGCCGTCCGGCACATTCGCCAGATTGTTATGGAGATGAAGATTCTCACCGTCCTAGGCGAAGAAGAACTCTATGCCAAAGCCAAAGAGCACGGCGCACCCTACGAACTGGTGAAGATGGTGGCGCGCGACGGCAAACTGCCGGTGCCGAATTTTTCCGCGGGCGGAATCGCGACTCCCGCCGACGCCTCGCTAGTCATGCAGCTGGGAGCCGAAGCCGTCTTCGTAGGCAGCGGCATCTTCATGAAGAACTCAACCGAATTCGCCGACCCCGTGGAAGCCGAGAAGCGCGCGAAAGCAATCGTGCAGGCGGCAACGCACTTCAAAGACCCTAAAGTGTTACTTGAGGTTAGCGAGGATCTGGCGGGAGCTATGAAGGGGCTGGCTGTGTCTGGGCTGGATGAAGCGCACTTGCTGCAGACGCGGGGCTGGTAGTTCAACACTCCCGGAGGTGGACCGTCCAAGCCTCGGTTGGGCGGGGCCTTTCTGGGATCGAACGATCTTCACGCCGTGAGAATCGCAAAGAGAAGGCCTTGGCCAGCGGCAGCGGCCAACGACGATCGACCGACGACAAACATGACAATCGGAGTCCTAGCCCTCCAGGGCGATTTCGACGCGCACCGCCGCCGTCTCGAGGAACTGGGCGCGGAAGTTGTTCTCGTGAAAAAGCCGGAGCAACTGAAAGAGATCGACGGCCTCATTATCCCCGGCGGCGAATCCGGGACATTCCTCAAGCTGCTGGGCGAAGACGGCCTCATGAAGCTGAAGGATTTCGTGCGCGCGAAGCCAGCCTTTGGCACGTGCGCGGGATGCATCCTGCTGGCCACCGGAGTAGAGAACCCGAAACAGAGCGGTTTGGCCGCACTCGATATCACTGTACGCCGCAATGCTTACGGACGGCAGATCGACAGCTCCATCCGCGAAGGTCGATTTCTCAATGAGCCCATCGAAATGGTTTTCATCCGCGCTCCGAAAATTGAGCGCGTGGGCGCCGGCGTGGAAGTAATTGCGACCGAAGGCAAGGATCCGGTGCTGGTGCGGAACGGCAATACGCTGGCAGCAACGTTCCATCCCGAATTGAGTGAGGACCGGCGCATTCACCAATATTTTCTGGATATCGTGGCGAACGGAAAGAACTCTGTGAAGTGAATGAGCCGGGAACTAGTCGTTCAGATGACGCCGTATCAAGGCAGCCAGGCCAACCAGACCGCTCCCGAGTAACGCAAGGAGACCAGGTTCTGGAATCACAGAAGACTGAACGACGGCGGGTGCCGCAAAGGAATTCGTACCCAGAATCAGAACCAGCAGAACCACAGGGCCCAAGTTTCGCACGGAATTACATCCTTTCGCCTTAAACATTCCACCTAGGGTAGGGCAAGCCGCTCTCCAATCGGTCGATTTCCACAACCGGGCGAAAAAGCGTTTTTCCGGGCAGATTGCGCCCCAAGTATGGCAAGTTTGGTGCTTTTTCCAGGGCGTGGGGTTGCCGTGTGCATCGCTTTGCACAGTTTTGCCAATGGCTGGCACATGGCGCTCGGGGTGCGGGGTTTGGCGCGATCCGGTATGCTGTGAAATTCTGATCTCAAATCTGCATGGAACCTGCTCCTGAACTGGAAGTCAGCCCCGTATCGTTTGCCTCGTACTTCCGTCTGCTGGGTGGCAACCGGAATTTTCGCCGCTTGTGGAGTGCGCAAGTCGTCAGCGAAATCGGCGACTGGTTCTACACGCTGGCCATCTACAACCTGCTTTTGCAACTCACCGGACGCGCCGGATCGGTGGCGCTGGCGCTGGTGCTGCAAGTTCTGCCGCAGACCCTGATCGGACCGACAGCGGGAGTAGTCAACGATCGCCTGCGGCGCAAGCAGGTCATGATCGCAGCCGACATCGGACGCATGCTGATCGTGCTCTGCATGCTGTTGATTCGCTCGAAGGAAATGGTGTGGGTGGTTTATCCGCTCCTGATGGCGGAAACTTTGTTGGTTGCTTTTTTTGAACCAGCCCGCAACTCTGTGATCCCAAACATTGTGAAGCGGGAAGATGTTGTGGTGGCGAACACGCTTGCTTCGACCACCTGGAGCGTCAATCTGATGGTGGGCGCAACCCTGGGAGGCTTGGTCGCAGCGTTCCTTGGCCGAGATGCGGTCTTCCTGCTGAACGCGCTGTCCTTCATAGTTTCAGCCGCGCTGATTTGGGGAATGCATTTTGCCGAGCCCCACGCCGAAGGCGGCCGTCGGTTCGAGGCGCGAGAGCTGGTGGATTTTTCGCCGATCCTGGCCGGGATCCGCTATGTGCGGGCGCACGTGAGATTGCGTTCGACGATTCTTTTGAAGTGCGGAAACCTGATCATTGGACCCGGCTGGGTGTTGTTCACGGTGATGGGGCAAAACGAGTTCGCCGTGCGCTGGCGCGGCATGTCGCCCGAACGCGGCGCATTCCTCGGCATGAGCATACTGCTCGGCGCGCGCGGACTCGGAGCCATGCTCGGACCCGTCCTGGCCGCCTCGTGGGCCGGACACTGGCAACGTCGATTAGAGGCCGCGATCTTCTTCGGATACCTCGCAGCGGCCGCCGGCTACACATTGCTCGGCGTGTCGGGACATCTCTGGCAGGCCTGTCTGTGCATAGCGCTGGCGCACTTTGGAAGTTCGATCGTGTGGGTATTCTCAACCACGCTGTTGCAGATGCAAAGCGACGACAAATTTCGCGGGCGCGTGTTCGCCGCCGACCTCGGCCTCTGCATGTTCACAATTGCCACTGGCGCCTACCTTGCCGGACGCTTCGTGGATTGGGGCTTCGCCGCGCGTCACGTGGCCAGCGTCGCGGGCATGTTAATGCTGATACCAGCGGGATTATGGGGTTTCTCCGTACGACGGAATTGGGCGGCGGGGATCCGGTGAACACTCAAGTCAGGGACGGACGATTTGTTTTCGAAGGTGAGGTGCGATCCGCAAAAAATCCAACGTATTGAAGGTATAGATGCGATCGCATCTGGCCTTCTCCGCGCAGCGCAATTGCAGCGTGTCGTAAACGACCCCGCCACGCAAGCCAGCCTTCGCTGCCGCCTCTAATATCGCCAGGTAATCTTTTTGCACGAGACACACAACTTCGCAGTGTCCCACGATGGTTTCTGAAACGAGGCGGTAAGCTTCGCTGGGATGAACCATGGGAGTGATGGGGAGGCGAGTGAGCGCGGTGAAGGTCTCCGCCAAGCCGTGCGCGGAGACGAAGCCCTCGTGCCCGCCGGCAGTGACTTGGCGGAACGCACTATAAGCCAGATCGTGATGAGGATGATGCGCGACCGCGAGGGACACCAAGACAGAGGTATCGAAGTACAGCCTCACTCCATGTCACTCAAATGCTGGAGACGTTCTTCCCGGTCTTCGCGAATAGCTTTCACGATGTCGAGTTCGCCCTGCGGAACGCCCTGGTGCACAAGAATACCGCCAATCTCCACCAAACTAGGGCCGCTGCGCGCCGGACGAAGGGCAAACTCCTGAGCGCATTCCACGATCTCGAGTTCCGTGCCCGGCCGTAATCCGTAACGAGCCCGAAGCGGCTTTGGAAGAACCACACGTCCGAGTTTATCGAGTTTGAGCCTCATCGAATATAGTATGGCATATCCGATTGGCAATGGCAAATTACCTTGGCAATAATTGAAAGGCTAAATATTCTCGCGCTAGTTCAGCCGATCAATTTTGGCGGCAAGAATAAAGTCCGACTCAGTCAACCCATCCACCGCATGCGTCCAGGTTGTAATCTCGACCTTGCCCCAGCCCAGCAGGATGTCGGGATGATGGCCCTGCTCTTCGGCCACGGCGCCCACTCGATTCACGAAGGCCAGGGCGGACTTAAAGTCTGGGAACTTGTAAGTGCGCACCAGGTGATGCTCGTTGAGAATCTTCCACTGCGCAGGGTCGGCCAACTGCTGATGGATTTCAGTGAGTTTGCTCCCCTTCAGCGGCGGCACACCGCCGCGACAAGGGACGCAGGTTCGGTCCGCCAGCACAGGACTATTCATAGATGAGAGTCCTAGAATGGAATGTCTTCGTCGGTAATCGGAGAACTGCCGACTGGCGCGTGCTCAGCCTCGGGCGTACTCTGGTCGAAGTTATTTCCGCCCGCGGATGCCGAGGCTCCGCGCGAACTACCGGCGTGCTCGCCGCCGCCTTCGCCGCGTCCGCCCAGCAGCACGAGATCGCTGGCCACGACTTCGGTCATGTACTTCTTCTGGCCAGACGTCTTGTCGTCCCAGGAGTGGGTCTGCAGGCGGCCTTCGATATAAACCTTGCCACCCTTTTTCAGATATTCACCGGCAATTTCGGCCAGCCGCTGCCAGAGCACTACGTTGTGCCACTCGGTGCGATCCTGCCACTGGCCATCCTTGCCCTTGAAGCGCTCGTTGGTGGCCAGGGTGATTTTCGCCACCGGCGTGCCCTGCGGCGTGAACTTCACTTCGGGATCTTTGCCAAGGTTTCCAATCAGGATGACTTTGTTTACGCTTTTCATAAGTGCCGGCTCCTTCGAGAACGCTGACCTTCGAGACGCTCACTATAGCAGAATCAGGCGCCCCAAAGGCAGTGCCGCCCGTACAAGAAAAATGTGACGAATCGAAATCGGTTATTCCTGTAGAGACGCGGCTAGCCGCGTCTCCCGCCGCGGACTGATACGAGCAAGCCCCGCCTTAACAGTTCTATACAAAGATCTGATACAGCATCAGATAAACGATCACGCCGGTCACTGAGACGTAAAGCCAAAGTGGAAAAGTCCAGCGCGCGATGGCTCGATGCCGGTCAAATTGCTTGCGCAAGGCGCGGGTTAGCGTGATGAGCACCATCGGCACAATGACGATCGCCAGAACGACGTGCGAGTAGAGGATGCAGAGATAAAGCGTCCGAATCCATCCTGTGCCGCGAAAATAGACAATCCCTCCATGACCAGGCCAGTGGTAGTAAAGGTAGCAGGCGAGGAAAAGGGAAGAGGTGGCGAACGCGGTCAGCATCACCGCGCGATGCGACGCCCTCTTGCCGCGCGCGATCAGCACGCGTCCGGTGATCAGCAACACCGCGCTCAATCCGTTGAGCGTTGCATTGATCTTCGGGAAAATTGAGTAATCGGTCATATTTTGAACTGGTCTTTTGCAATGGTCGCTGCAAACGCGTTCCATTGTTTGTACGGGGAAAGACGACGGGTTGGCAACCACAAAAGGTCGGATAGAATAGGACACGATGCCTGATGTGTTGAGCCCTCAGCCGCCAATCCCGTTGGCTCCAAAAGAATCTGGCGTGCACCCGCTGCCCGTGGTCGCAGTCTGGGTGCGCGATCTGCTGGTGTCGCTCGCCATCTCGGCGTTCATCATCATCTTTCTCTATCAGCCGGTCAAAGTGGAAGGCACCAGCATGATGCCCGGCCTCGAAGACCAGGAACGCATCTTTGTCAACAAGTTTGTCTACCGCTGGGAGCCCATCCAGCGCGGCGATATCGTCGTCTTCCGCTATCCGCGCGACACATCGAAGAGCTACATCAAGCGCGTGATCGGGATTGCCGGCGATCGAATCCGCATCGAGAACGGCCGGGTTTATGTGAACGGCGAGGCGCTCGATGAAGACTACGTTCCCAGCGATTACGCGGACGCCCGCTCCTATGGTGAAGTCGTGGTCCCCCGGAACAGTTTCTTCGTTCTCGGCGACCATCGCACCATGTCAAATGACAGCCGCGACTTCGGTGCCGTCAATGAACGCTACATCTACGGCAAAGCCGTGTTCGGATACTGGCCGATGGAGAAGCTGGGGCGGCTGCGGTGAAGCAGGTATCAGGTCTCAGGTGAGAGGTCAAAGGTCAGATTGCAGAAGTGAACCCGAAACCCACGAGGCGCGGATTTTCACCTCTGCAATCTGACCTCTTACCTCTGCAATTTCACCTAAAGACCTTTCTTCAAATCTGCTCAGCTGCTAGAATCTCTAAAATCCACTCCCAGGAGTTCCAATGCAAGCGATCCTTGCGCTCGAAGACGGCAGAGTCTTCCGAGGCAAAGGCTACGGCGCTAAAGGCGAGTGCTCCGGCGAAGTCGTTTTTAATACTTCCATTACCGGCTACCAGGAAATTTTCACCGACCCTTCCTATGCCGGACAGATCGTCGTTCTGACCAATCCTGAAATCGGAAACTACGGCACGAATCCAGAAGATAACGAGGCCGTGCGCCCGTACATTGAGGGGCTGATTGTGCGCGAGTTTTCGAAAGTCAGTTCCAACTGGCGCTCGCAGCAGGTGGCCGACGAGTTCATGGAACAGTTCAGGATTCCGGTGCTCGCCAACATTGACACGCGTGCCCTGGTGCGCCACCTGCGCGACAACGGCGTGATGCGCGGCGTGATATCAACACTGGAAGAAGACACCGACAAACTCGTAGCCAAAGCGCGAGCGATCCCAAAAATGGATGGCCAGGATCTAGCCAAAGTCGTCTCCACCAACCATACGTATGTCTGGGAGACGGGCGAACGCTCGCACTTGCCCGATGAAATCGTCGGAGTAAAAGACGAGCCGGCGCGCTTCCACGTGGTCGCCTACGACTTCGGCATCAAGCAGAACATCCTGCGCAAGCTGCGCGGCGAAGGCTGCAAAGTGACGGTCGTTCCGGCGCAGACAACAGCAGAAGACGTGCTGGCACTGAAGCCCGACGGCGTGTTCCTCTCGAACGGCCCAGGCGACCCCGAACCCTGCACCTACGCTGTCGACAATATCAGGCGCCTTATGGGGCGCCAGCCGATTTTTGGAATTTGCCTCGGCCATCAGCTGACCGGAATCGCGCTCGGAGGGAAAACCTTCAAGCTGAAATTCGGCCACCACGGCGGGAATCATCCCGTGAAGCAGCTAGCCAGCGGCAAGATCGAGATCACGGCGCACAACCACAACTTCGCCGTCGATCCCGATTCGCTACCGCAAAGCGAGGTCGAATTGACCCACATGGATCTGAACGACAATACGCTCGAAGGCATGCGGCATCGCAATCTGCCGCTGTTCACGGTGCAGTACCACCCGGAAGCAGCGCCGGGGCCGCATGATTCGCATTATTTGTTTAAGGATTTCGTGAAGATGATGGAGGAGTGCAAGCGGTGAATTCACGTGCCAATCGACTCCTGTTTGTTGCGACAGTCTTGGCCATTGCGTCGCCGCTTGCGTGCTCGAGCGTTTCTTGGTCTGTCAGCCGCGAAGTTTGCGGCCAAATTCAGGCGACTGACAAGGGATCCTCGACAGTACTCAGGAACGTTGATCTTCAGCTTTACCGATCGCAGACGAAGTACATTCCCTGCTGCTCCCGGGCTAACGGGATCCGAGAAATGCGAACTGATGCAAATGGGGATTTCAATTCAGGCAGCCTTGAGGCAGGGCGTTACTTTATTGTTGTAACGGACCCCGATCCGAAGTTCGTGTTCCCGGTTTGGCTGGAAAGGCAGTACGACGGCAAGAGCTGTTCGCTGCACGCGGTCTTCACGTTCGATCGGCAAACCAAGAAAACTGAACAGACGGTCACTCTTGAAGTTCCTTCTCTAAGATAAATGCCAAAACGAACTGACATCTCGAAAATCCTGATCCTCGGCTCTGGCCCCATCGTCATTGGCCAATCGGCGGAGTTCGACTACTCTGGCACGCAGGCTTGCAAAGCGCTTAAGTCGGAGGGTTTTGAAGTCGTGCTGGCCAACTCGAACCCGGCCACCATCATGACCGACCCCGAATCGGCGGACCGCACTTACATCGAGCCGCTGACCCGCGAATATCTCGAAGAGATCATTCGCGTCGAGCGAGACATGGCGCCCAGCGCTGGCTTTGCCATTCTTCCAACCGTTGGCGGACAGACCGCGCTCAACCTGGCCATCGAGCTTTCCGACGGCGGCGTGCTTGAAAAATACAACGTGCATCTGATCGGCGCGCAGATCAGCGCTATCAAAAAAGCCGAGGACCGCCTCTTTTTCAAAGATGCCATGCAACGTATCGGCCTCGACGTACCGAAATCGGCGCTTGTCAACAATCTGAAAGATGGGGTCGAGTTCGCCGGCAAAATCGGATTCCCGGTCATCATTCGTCCGTCGTTCACGCTCGGCGGAACCGGCGGCGGCATTGCCTACAACCGGGAAGAACTGATGGAAGTGCTCGCCCGCGGCCTCGACCTTTCGCCCGTTCACGAATGCCTCATCGAAGAATCGGTTCTCGGATGGAAAGAGTACGAGCTCGAGGTGATGCGCGACACCAAAGACAACGTCATCATCATCTGCTCGATCGAAAACTTCGATCCCATGGGCGTCCACACTGGCGATTCGATCACCGTCGCGCCCGCGCAGACCCTTACCGATCGCGAATATCAGATGATGCGCGATGCCTCAATCGCCGTGATTCGCGAGATTGGCGTCGAAACTGGCGGCTCGAATATCCAGTTCGGCGTTAACCCCTCCACCGGACGGATGGTCGTGATCGAGATGAACCCGCGCGTCTCGCGCTCGTCGGCGCTCGCGTCAAAAGCCACCGGCTTCCCGATTGCCAAAATTGCCGCAAAGCTTGCCGTTGGATACACGCTCGATGAGATTCCGAACGACATTACGCGCAAGACCCCAGCCTGCTTCGAGCCCACACTCGACTATGTGGTCGTCAAAATTCCGAAGTGGCAATTTGAAAAGTTTCCCGGCGCTGATGAATCGCTCGGACCACAGATGAAATCCGTCGGCGAAGTGATGGCCATCGGCCGCACCTTCAAGGAGGCCCTGCAGAAAGGAATTCGCTCTCTCGACACCGGCAAGCGTGTCGGCTCCCAAAAGATTGAACCCAAAATTCTGACGCAACGCCTGGTCACGCCACATCCCGAGCGCTTGACCTACGTTCAATACGCCATTCGCCAGGGCTTCACCATCAAGCAGATCGCAAAGATGACATCGATCGATCCCTGGTTCCTGTACCAGCTCAAAGAAATTAACGACATGCAACTTGAGCTGGAAAAGCACCCAATGGAATCGATCCCGACCGAAGTCCTGCGCGAAGCGAAACGCATGGGCTTCTCTGACGGACGCCTCGCCGGAACCTGGCGCTTGGACGGCAAAGGCGGCCAGGAAAAAGTTCGCCACTTCCGCAATAAGCACGGTCTGAAGCCGGTCTACAAGCGCGTCGATACCTGCGCCGCCGAATTCGAAAGCTACACGCCTTATCTTTACTCCACCTACGAAGAGGAAGACGAGGCCACGCCGACCGCAAAGAAAAAAGTTGTGATTCTCGGTTCCGGCCCCAACCGCATCGGGCAGGGAATTGAATTCGATTACTGCTGCTGCCACGCCAGCTATGCCCTGCGCGAGGACGGCTACGAAACCGTCATGATCAACTGCAATCCCGAGACGGTCTCGACTGATTACGACACCAGCGACCGCCTCTACTTCGAGCCGCTCACACTCGAAGATGTGTTTGCCGTTTGCGAACACGAAGCTTCGGGCGGCGCGCCAGTCGGCGTGATTGTGCAGTTCGGCGGTCAAACGCCGCTGAATCTATCACTGCCGCTCAAGGCCGCGGGCGTCAACATCATCGGCACCACGCCCGAATCGATTGACCTTGCAGAAGATCGCAAGCGCTTCGGAAAACTGCTGGAGGAACTCGACATCCCGCAAGCTCCCGGCGCGATGGTCGCTTCGGTTGAAGAGGCAGTCGAAGCCGCAAAGAAAATCGGATTCCCGGTGCTGGTTCGTCCTTCGTACGTGCTCGGAGGGCGAGCCATGGTTATCGCCTACGACGAGGAGACGATTCACCAGTACATGAAGCAGGCCGTCGAATATTCGCAGGACCGCCCCATCCTGATCGACAAATTTCTGGAAGACGCAATTGAAGTCGACGTGGATGCGCTTTCCGATGGCGAGGACGTCGTAATCGGCGGAATCATGCAGCACATCGAGGAAGCTGGCATCCACTCCGGCGACTCTTCGTGCGTGCTGCCCGCGGTAGACATCCCCGAGCCGCTCCTCAAGCGTATGCGCGACTACACATTCAAGCTGGCGCGCGCACTCAAAGTAATCGGCCTGATGAACGTTCAGTTCGCGATTCCGCGCGTGGCTTGCGTCGGGACGGGCGTCCCCGCTCGTCCAAGCGGAGCAGAGCTCCACAGTCACACCGCCGATAGCGATAACAAGGTTTACGTGCTCGAGGTGAACCCGCGCGCCTCGCGCACCGTACCCTTCGTTTCAAAAGCAACGGGCGTGCCCATGGCCAAGATCGCCGCGCGCCTCATGACCGGTCGCAAGCTGCGAGAGTTCCTTCCAGAAAATATCGAGCGCGGCGCCGACCTCGATACGGGACGCTGCTTCTTCGTGAAATCGCCGGTCTTTCCCTGGTCGAAATTTCCCGGCGTCGACACGGTCCTCGGTCCCGAGATGCGCTCTACCGGAGAAGTCATGGGCATCGCTGACAATTTCGGCGAGGCCTTCGCCAAAGCTCAAATTGCCGCCGGCCAGAAGCTGCCGACGAAGGGCACCGTTTTTATCAGCGTCACCGACCATGACAAGCCGCACGTGATTCAGGTCGCGCGCCGTTTCGTTGACATGGGGTTCAAGCTTGTCGCCACGCACGGCACGGCCGACATTCTGGAGGAAGCTGGCCTGGCCGTCGACCGCGTCTACAAGGTAAAGGAGGGCCGCCCCAACGCGGTGGATCTGATCAAAGCCGATCGTATCCAGTTGATCGTTAACACGCCGCACGGTCCCGACCCATACTTCGACGAGAAGGCGATCCGGCGCGCCGCCGTCACCGGCCACATCACGACCATCACCACGCTCTCCGCCGCTCGAGCGGCCGCGGAAGGTATTGCTGCTCTGCAGCGCGGAGAAGTTCGCGTGCAGGCTCTACAGGCGCTGCACGCGGAGCGTATCGCCGCGAAGTAACTTCGGATGTCACTTAGCGTGAATAATTTTGCATGAGCAGAGTCTCCGTCGTCATCGTAGTAGTCCTCGGCCTCCCCATCTTCATCGCCGCCGCCGTTTTCGGACCGACCGCCTTCGACCTGGTTTTTCATCGCCGACCGCCAGAGCGCTTCCTGATTCCCGCCGGATACAGCGGCTGGGTGCGCGTCGATTTTCGCCAGAAAGCCGCTCCGCCATTGCCTCTGGAGGACGGTCGCCTTCTGCTCAAGCTGAATTCGGAAGCAACCTTGCAGACTTCCTCCGATCCACAGGCCGGCCACGGCAGAGACGAATTTTTCTACTACACAGGCGATCGTCGTACCCCACTCTCGAATGCCGGCGTTTGCAAAGGCGGCATGATCTGGCAGATCGGAACCATGGTCGACGAACGTACGTCTACACCGTTCGCGCGCTTTTTCGTCGGGACCGAAGATCAGTATCGCCACGCAGTCGACCCCACGGGCAAAGACTGGCCCGCCTGCGAGTGATTCACAAGTTTTCCGCGAGTCTGCCGGACGTCAAACTCAAGATGACAGATAGTTCGAAGCAGCGGTAATCTGTAAAACGCAGCACCACTCGGAGCTGAAACATGCTTTTGTCTGGAATCTTCGCGCCGATCACAACGCCCTTCTACCCGGATGGCGAAGTCTATTACAAGAAACTCGAGTCGAACGTCGAGCGTTATTCGCGCACGCCGATTGCCGGCATCGTCGTCCAGGGCTCAACGGGGGAAGCGATTCTGCTCTCCGACCAGGAGCGCCGCGATGTGCTGAAAGCCGCGCTCGCCGCCGCAGCGCCGAATAAGGTCATGATCGCGGGCACCGGCATCGAGTCTGCGCATGAAACTTTGCGCCTCACCGAATACGCCGCTGAGCTCGGCTACGACGCTGCCCTGGTGCGCACGCCGCACTACTACAAGAAGCAGATGTTGTCGGCAAATCAGCTGGCTTTCTATCGCACCGTCGCCGACCGGTCCGCGCTGCCCATAATCATCTACAACTTTCCGCAAGCCACCGGATACGACCTTCCTGCCGAGATCGTGGTCGAACTCGCCAGCCATCCCAACATCGTCGCTATCAAGGAATCCAGCGGCAACCTCGACAAAGTGAAAGCGATGGTTGAAGGTACGCGCAACCTCAATGCGAAGAGGCAGGCCACGGTAACCGAAACGTTCGATGCCGTGACGCCGCGCATGCTCAAGGCCGCGGCTGCCGAAAGCGAGACGCAGAGCATGGAACTGGTGAGCGTCGCCGCGCTCTCGGGTTCCGCTGAATCGATGGAGCGACGGGCGTCCCTTCGGCAAGCTCAGGGCAAGCTCTCGTGCGTCGATGGAGACGCTGCCCCAAGACCTTCATCCTCTGCCGTGACCGCCGTAGGAAAATTGAAGACGCGGCAGAAAGAAGTCGGCTTCCAGGTTATGGTCGGCGCCGCTCACCAGCTCGAACCGTCACTCGGACGGGGAGCGGTAGGCGCCATTCTCGCTTTCGCCAGTCCCGCGCCGATGGCGTGTTACGAAATCTACGCCGCGCTCAAAGACGGTGACAGCGCGCTGGCCCGCGAGAAACAGGAGCGCGTGAAAGCCGCCGCCCAGCGGGTTGTCGGTGAACTAGGCGTTCCCGGCGTGAAGTATTCCATGGACCTCAACGGCTACTATGGAGGCCCATCCCGCCTGCCCTTCCTGCCGCTCTCCGGCGAGCAGAAGGCGGAGATCGAGAAGCTGATGGCGGGCATCCGGAGTTAGGCAGGCAAGGCTTTGCGTTGCCGTGAAGCGCTAGCGAATTTGAAGGAAGACAATGTCCAAGATCATTGCCGCTGTCTTTTTTGCGATCGTTGTGACTTCCTCTCTTGCCGGGAAGGACGCACCAACTCAGGTTATCAACTGGCCGCAGACTGGTTCCGCCATCATCCGCGTTCGCTTGGGAAGTTTAAGGAAATCAGTTCTGTCGCCGGGCAGCACAACTATGTGATCGACACTACTGCCGAGAACCTCTGGAACAAGAAGATCTCGCATCTCGGTTTCAACCTCTATCTTTTCGACAAGAACAAAGTTCGTATCGGCGACGGTTGGATTACCCTCGACAGTGTCGCTCCGGGAGGAACTGTGAAGTTCCAGACCACGGTTCATGCTCTCGGCCAGCCTGCTTCGGTGGAACTGGTCGCCAATTCCGTGCCCGCTGAATTGCAGCCTCTTGCCCCGCCGAAGAAGGTGTCAATTACCGTGAACTCCGTTCCGCAAGGTGCTATGCTTTCGGTGGACGGCACCGAAGCCGGCACAACGCCAAAGTTGGTGCAGTTCGTCGTGGGAAAGCACAGTCTCGGGTTCACGAAGGAAGGTTTCAACACAGGAACATTTCCTCTTGAAATCGGTCCGGACGACGTTTCCGGCGGCAGCGTGAGCTATGAACTCGGCAGCGCTGCGCAAGATACTATCGAGTTGCGCGACGGTTCAGTGCTCGTTGGGGACCTGGTTTCGGTCAATGGCATGCAAGTCGTAATCCGCGTCGGTGGAAGCGCCCAAACCTTAGACCGAAACCAGATCAAACGCATTCTTCTGACCCAGCGCGATCCGGCAAACTAAACGAACCGGGAGCTAACTCCTCCGGGCTTGTGATCCCGAGCGTCTTTGTCTATAATTAGAACGAACGTTCGAACGTATGGGAACCTTGCCTACAACCCGCGCTTCCCGACGCCACTCTTCGCCTGAGCCTTCCGCAACCCGTTTCGACCGCCGCCTCGGCCACATTCTCGATCACGCCACCAAGGTCTTCTGCCGTAAGGGATACGAAGGCGCTTCCATGCGCGATCTATCCCGCGCCACCGGCATGTCGCTGGCGGGACTTTATTACTACTTCGAGTCCAAAGAGCGCTTGCTGTTCCTGATCCAAAAACATACATTCACCACCATTCTCGAAAAGCTCAAAGCGCGGCTCGAGAATGTCACGGATCCCGAAGACCGAATCCGCGTTTTCATCCTCAATCACCTCGAGTACTTCGTCAGCAATCAGCAAGGTCTGAAGGTACTTTCGCACGAAGATGAATCTTTAAGAAACGGACTGAGCTCGGAAATTGCCGGCACCAAACGCGAGTATTACCGCATCTGCCTCGGACTTATGGAAGACCTTCGGCGCAAACGCGGCCTCGATTTCAACGCCCGCACCGCCGTGATGAGCCTTTTCGGCATGATCAACTGGATCTACACTTGGTACAACCCGCGCGTCGACGGCAATGCCGAGGCGCTCGCGGAGCAGATGGGCAACATCGTTCTCAACGGAATTGTGCACGGCGCCAAGCCGCGCAAGAAGTACTAACGCGAAATAAATTCAAGGAGCAAGTCATGGCGACCACCACGCAGCCGGCCACCGGCGAAACCACCAAGCAACTCATCAACTATCGTGCCGATGCCGGAGTCGCCGTGATCGAGATGAACGATCCTCCGGCGAACACCTACACCTACGAAATGAACCGCGCGCTCGACGAAGCCATCCTCAAGGCGCGCATGGATAATGACGTGCACGTAATCGTCCTCACCGGTGTGGGCGACAAGTTTTTCTCCGCCGGCGCCAACATCAAGATGCTGGCCTCGGTCGATCCGACATTCAAGTATTACTTCTGTCTGCACGCGAACGAGACGCTGCTGCGCCTCGAGCACACGCCGAAGCTCGTTATCGCCGCGATCAACGGCCATTGCGTCGGTGGAGGCCTGGAGATCGCCATGGCTGCCGACCTCCGAATCGCACGTAAAGATGCCGGCAAGATCGGCCTGCCCGAAGTCAACCTCGGTGTGCTGCCCGGCACCGGCGGAACCCAGCGCCTGTCGCGGCTAGTAGGAAAAAGCAAAGCCATCGAATTGATGATCACCGGCAACACGTTCTCCTTCGAAGAGGCACTTGAGTTCGGCATCATCAACGATATTTTCGAGCGCGATGGCTTCGTGGAAAACATCATGGAGTACGCGCGCCAGTTCACGCCGCCAAACAAGGCCGCGAAGGCTGTGGGACGCATTAAGCGTGCCGTCCAGACCGGCTGGGAGATTCCGATGGAATCAGCGCTGGCCGTGGAGCGCGAAAATCAGCAGATTCTGTTTCAGAGCGACGATGCCAAAGAGGGCTTGGCCGCGTATGTCGAGAAGCGTCCGGCCGTGTTTACGGCGAAATAGTGCGTGGAATAGTGCGTCGAATCAACGACTGCACTGTATCGAGAATAGAACCCATGCGTCTCTCGGCGTACTCTGCGTCTCTGCGGTGAAAGGATTTTGACGTCATGCCAGGCAAAGTAGCAAAAATCGGAAGCTTCAGCGAGTGGGTCGGAATCTTTAACGAGTGGCGCAAGGAAGTTGGCGTCAATAAAGATGACGTCGAGGCCTTCCACTTCGATACGCTCTACGGCGCGATTGAAACCGAGGAGATCCAGTTCGGTGCTTACAAAGGCCGCAATAAGTGGGAGAACCTGCGCCAGGTTCCCACGCAGCAAATGCGGGACGCGCTCATGAACATGATCATCTACCAGGGCGACACCGAATTTGCCAGCGTAGAGCAGCAGCGCAACCTGTTTGAAACCGCGCCCACGGAATGGGATCGTCGCGCGATTACCCGCGTCATGATCGAGGAGATGCGCCACGGCTGGCAGATGTGCGCCTTGCTCATCGACTTCTTCGGGTCGTCTGGCAAGGTGGAAGCGCAGAAGATGCTGGAGCGCCGGGCGTTTGAGAACAAGCGCCTGCTCGGCACTTTCAACGTTGACGTGGATAACTGGCTCGACTTTTTCACTTACACCGATTTCGTCGACCGCGACGGCAAGTTCCAGTTGCAGATGCTGAAGTATTCTTCTTTTGCGCCGCTCGGACGCTCGACCTCCTACATGCTGCGCGAAGAAGCCTTCCACATGGGAACCGGCCATGATGGTCTGCGCCGCGTGGTCGAAGCGGGCGTGATTCCGCGCTGGCTGCTGCAGAAATATTTGAACAAGTGGATCTCGAGTTCATTCGATCTCTTCGGCACGGACCATTCGTCGTCGGCGCACTGGGCCTACGTCTGGGGCATCAAGGGCCGTTACGACGAAATGCAGAACGATAAGGTAGCCGACCTCGACGATCTGAACGACTACAGCCGCCATTTATATCGAGAGGAAGTCGCGGGCTTAGTCGAACGCCTGAACACATTCCTGAAGCCGGGCGAAAAGAAGTTCTACACGCCCGACATTCGTTTCAATCGCATCATCGGACGATGGGCAGGCCAGAAATACCACTGCGAAACCGGCGAACCATTGGACGATCGCGCTCACGGCCTGCACTGCGAAGAGAATCTGCCGGGCGCGAAAGATAAAGAGCTGCTGCTCGACATCATCCGCAACGAGAAGAAGTGGATCAAAGAGAAAACAGGAGCGCGCGATCCGCTGTCAACAATAGGTGAGCCTCGCAAATCGGCAATTAACATCTAGCACATGCGAATCGAAGCAAGAGTCGCGGCGGCGGTCGCGCGCGTCAAGCTAGTCAATCCACCGCTCAATATCATCGACCTCGCGATGGCGCGCGAACTCTCTCAAACGCTCGCGGACCTTGAATCGCGATCTCACATCTCCGTCATCGTCTTCGAAGGCGATGCTTCTGTTTTCTCCGCTGGCGTGGATATCAGAGCCCATCTTCCCGAAGAAATCCAAGAGATGCTCACCAGTTTCCATGCTGTGATTCGCGCGATCGTGGCCTCGCGCAAGGTCACCATCGCCACTGTCCGCGGCACTTGCCTTGGCGGAGGAGCGGAACTCGCCGCCGTCTGCGATATGGTTTACACAGCCCGCGATGCCGCGTGGGCGTTTCCTGAGATCAAGCTGGCGTGCTTTCCGCCAGTTGCGGCTGTTGCATTGGCCTCGCTCATCGGCCAGAAGCGCGCCACCGAACTCATTCTTACCGGACGTCCGTTTTCTGGCGAAGAAGCGGCGGTTTTCGGCCTCGCGACGCGATCCGTCGCGCCTGACGAACTCGAATCTGTAGTCGAACAGACGCTCGACGAACTGCGACAGCTGAGTCCGATCGCGCTCTCCTGCGCCAAGAAAGCCATTTATGCCTGGGATGCGATTCACTTTGACAAAGGGCTGGCACGAGCTGAGAAGATTTATCTCGATGAACTCATCTCGACCGCGGACGCGCGCGAGGGTATTATTGCCTTCCTTGCTAAACGATCACCGAAATGGACAGGCAGATAGAAAGAGCGAACGTTAATGGTAAGCTCCAGACGAAGCGGTCGCATCGTACCGCTCACCTGATGTGCCTCACGCCACTGTGGGGCGTTGCTGGCTTTCTCGGTTGCGCCTACTTCGCGTGGGTTTCGTTGGCGCACATCACTCGCAATGAGTACGCGTGGCCGCACGACAGCTGGACCGCTGCGACCTACATCGTCTGGATCCTCCTGCTGATCGGCCTGGCACTCGACACGCGCTGTCTGCGCGAGCGCGTGTTTTTTGGATTGCTGGTCAGCAATTTTGTTATCGGTTGTGGGCTGACGCTGTGGAGCGGCATTTCGTCCGCCGATGTCCGCACTGCTCGCATTACAACCGGCGCGCTCTGGGCAGCAGCTGCGCTGGTAAGTCTGACCACGCTCGGAAGTGCGCCCGAAATCCGAAGCAAGGATGTCTGATTTGCGCGTTTCTAGCCCTCGTTTCTAGCCATAAGGATGAAAGTCATGGACTTCGAAATTTCTCCCGGACAGGTCAAGTCGCTCCAGAAGAGCGGGGAAACATTTATGCTGCTCGATGTTCGCGAGCCTTCGGAATACGAAGCTTCGCGCATCGAAGGGGCAAAGCACATTCCGATGGGAGACATTCCGGCCCGCGCTCACCAGGAACTCAATCCCGACGATCACATCGTGGTTATGTGCCATCACGGAGTGCGCTCATTGAGTGTCACCACCTGGCTGCGCCAGCAGGGATACGAAAAAGTTCAATCCATGCGCGGCGGCATCGACGGCTGGGCGCGGACCGTGGATCCGAAAGTGCCGTTGTACTGATGAGAGCACTGAGCCTTTAACGAAAACAAAACTTTGCGCCGGCTGCGAGCGCGAAACTCCACTGACCACCAATCATGATTACCGACTGCCACATCCACATCGAGCCGATTGAAATGTTCAAGCCGCACGCGCTGGCATTGATCAAGCACAATCGCCCCAACTTCGATGAGATTGTCGAATATTGCCGCTCGCCCAAAGCCTTTCTGAAATATCTGGACCGCTGTGGCGTCGACCGTGCTGCGCTGATTAACTATGTTGCGCCGGAAGTGATTGGCTTTACGTCGGCGGTAAATCAGTTTGTCGCCGACTACACAAAGTACGATCCCAAACGTTTGATCTCCTGCGGCAGCCTGCATCCGCGCCACACCACCAACGTCATGGCGGATGTTGAGCAAATCCTGCGCCTCGGCATTCGCATGATCAAGATTCACCCGCCACATCAACTGCTGTTTCCGAATGATTATCTGAACGGAGTCAAGGAACTCGAAATTATTTATCGCGCGGCCGAAGCCAATGGAATCCCCGTCATGTTCCACACGGGAACCTCCATTTTTCCTGGAGCGCGCAATAAATACGGCGATCCGATTTACCTTGACGACGTGGCCATCGATTTCCCGAAGCTCAAGATTCTGCTGGCGCACGGCGGCCGTCCGCTCTGGATGAACACCGCGTTTTTTCTTCTCCGGCGACATCCCAATGTCTATCTGGACATCAGCAGCATTCCGCCGAAAGCGCTGTTGAATTATTTTCCGCGGCTGAGTGAGATCGCTCACAAAACGCTGTTTGGCACTGACTGGCCGAGCCCAGGCGTTACGGAGGTCTGGCGGAATCTCGAGGAGTTCAAGGCTCTTCCGATAAGCAAAGAGATGCAAGACCAGATCTTAGGCAAGACCGCCGCCTCGCTCTGGCCGGAATAACCAGGGAAGTCTCTGCGCGCTGTGCCCGAACTCGCCGAACGCTTTCGAAGTGCGGGCGATCCCAAAGAAGCGAAGCGTTCACGCGATGAGGTGGGTCTGATGGTTTTCAAAGCGATCATTTCATGACGGGAAGACATTTACCTGGTTTAGACCCCCCTCCCCCCCTCCCCCCAATTCCCGCTAAAATATTGGGATCAAAAGAGTTACCTCTAAGCTATCCCTTCTAAAGGACTTAGCTCGATGGTCTGTCTCGTTCTCTTAAAATGCATGGTTCAGCGGCTTTGCTCATTGTCGCGCGTCGCGGGTTGGGCGTCTGTGATGCTCGACACAGGTGTGTGTGATGAAGGCGATTACACTCACAATGCCGTCGATGAGTGTAATCGAGATCTCGCGCCAACAATTTTTCGGAAACACTGCGAAGTCCATGCCTTTCATTGACTTGTCCTCGCATCACGCATAAGATTGCCGGACTTCATGATCGGCCAAACTATCTCGCACTATCACATCGTCGAGAAACTCGGCGGTGGGGGGATGGGTGTCGTTTACAAGGCTGAAGACACACGGCTGCACCGCTTCGTCGCATTGAAGTTCCTTCCGGATGAAGTAGCCAGGGACTCGCAAGCATTAGCCCGCTTCCAGCGCGAAGCCCAGGCGGCCTCGGCACTGAATCACCCCAACATCTGCACGATCCACGACATCGGCGAGCAGGACGGACAAGCCTTCATCGCCATGGAGTTTCTGGACGGGCTGACGCTGAAACACCGCATCGCTGGGCGAGCGATGGAAACCGAGTTGATTCTGTCCCTTGCCATCGAGATTGCCGACGCGCTGGACGCGGCACACGCAGAAGGCATAATCCACCGCGACATCAAGCCCGCAAACCTGTTTGTGACCAAGCGCGGACACGCCAAGATTCTGGATTTTGGGCTGGCGAAGATCAGTCTGGCGGGCAGTTCTTCCAGCAACATTGCGTCTCTTAACACACAGACGGGTTCCGAAGGCACAGATCATCTCACCAGTCCCGGTTCAACGCTCGGCACGGTCGCGTATATGTCGCCGGAGCAAGCGCGGGCAAAGGAACTGGATGCGCGGAGCGATCTGTTCTCCTTCGGCGCTGTGCTTTACGAGATGGCAACAGGGATGTTGCCCTTCCGTGGGGAGAGTTCTGCGGTCATCTTCAAAGCCATTCTGGACGCGGAACCCACACCAGTGGTGCGGCTGAATCCCGATGTGCCAGCCGAACTGGAACGTATCATCAGCAAGGCGTTGGAGAAGGATCGAGAGCTGCGCTATCAGGTAGCGGCGGATATGCGGGCCGACCTGAAGCGGCTGAAACGGGACACGGAATCGCGGCACGGCATACCAGCCAGTTCGGGTACGGTCGCGGTTGCACAGGAAAGCAGTGCTCATCAGGTTGCAGCCCAACCACCGTCGCCAGCATCCGGTTCCTCCCTTGCGCTTGCTCCACTTCCGTCATCGAGCGCGGTGAAGGTGGTTGAAGCGCCTGTCGTTGCGAAGAAGAACCTCTGGAAAATTGTGATTCCCGCTGCCGTCGTCGCGTTGGTCGCCGCTGGTCTCTACTTTTCTTATTACTCTCGTTCACACCAAACACAGGCCCTCAGCGAAAAAGACACGGTCATCCTCGCCGACTTCACCAACACCACCGGCGATTCCGTTTTCGATGGCACGCTACGCCAGGGACTTTCGGCGCAACTGGAGCAATCGCCATTCCTGAATCTGCTCTCCGATCAGAACATCGCGAAGACGCTCGCCCTAATGTCGCAGCCTAAGGACGTACGCCTGACCAGCGAGTTAGCCCGTGACGTCTGCCAGCGTACCGCCAGTGCTGCCACCATCGAAGGCTCCATCTCCAGTCTGGGCAGTCAGTTCGTCGTAGGCCTCAAGGCAGTGAACTGCCACAGCGGCGACCTGCTGGCCCAGGCGCAAGCAACTGCCAACAGCAAGGAGCAGGTTCTGAAGGCGCTGGGCGAAGCGGCCACGAAGATTCGCGAGAAGCTGGGCGAATCGCTGGCCTCCGTGCAGAAATTTGATGCGCCGCCGGAGAGTGTGACCACGCCATCGCTCGAGGCCCTGCAAGCCTACAGCCTGGGCGTCGAGGCGATGCGAGTAAAGAACGACGCCCCGGCGGCAGTTCCATTGTTCGAGCGCGCCATCAGCCTGGACCCCAACTTCGCCATGGCCTACGCGCGACTGGGAACGAGCTACAGCAACCTGGGTCAAGCTTCGCGTGCCGGCGAAACTCAGCGCAAGGCGTATGAACTCCGCGAGCGCGTGAGCGAGCGGGAGAAACTTTATATCGCCTCGCATTATGAACAGCAAGCTCTTGGAGATCTCGAAGCCGCCCGCAAAACTTATGAGCTCTGGGCGCAGACCTATCCCCGCGATTATGTTCCGATCGGAAACCTGGGTGTTGTCTACGGGGCATTGGGTGAACTCGACAAGCAAGTGTTGGCGGACCAGGAGGCATTAAAGCTGAATCCTGAAAACGGCCTCTCGCGCGCGAATCTCGTCACTGCGTACACGCAAGTCAACCGCCTGGATGAAGCCAAAGCGACCGCCCAGGAGGCGCAAGCGCAACATTTCGATTCACCCGGCATTCATGCCAGCCTCTACGCGGTTGCCTTCTTACAGCACGATGCGGCGGGGATGGAGCGTGAGGCGGCAACGCTCATGGGCAAGCCCGGGTTCGAAGACGTCATGCTGCTCTACCAATCCCAAACCGCCGGTTACGCCGGGCAATTTGCAAAGAAGCGAGAACTGATGCGGCGCGCCGTGGACTCCGCAACACGCGCCGACGAAAAGGAGACGGCCGCAGTCGATCTGGCTGGCGGTGCTGGCCACGAAGCCCTGGTAGGTAATGCGAGCTTGGCCAAAGAACAAGCGCAGGCAGCGCTGGCGCTCTCGAATGGCAGGGACGCTGAAGGCAACGCCGCGATTGCCCTGGCGCTTGCAGGCGACGCCGGACAAGCTGCGCGGCTGGCCGATGATTTGGCCAAGCGTTTCCCCGAAGATACGTTGGTGCAGTTGGAGTTTTTGCCGCAGATCCGCGGGGCCGCGGCTCTCGAAAGCGGCAATGCTGCCAAGGCCGTCGAGGCGCTGGCAGCCGCTACCCCCTACGAATTCGGGCAAGGCTTGTGGCCCGCTTATATTCGAGGGGAAGCGTGCCTGAAGCTGGGACAAGGAAGCGCCGCAGCGGTTGAGTTCCAGAAAATCGTCGACCACCCGGGTGCGGTTCAGAACGACCCCGTTGGCGCGCTGGCACATTTAGGCCTGGCCCGCGCTTACGCGCTCGCAGCCGGCATCGGCCACGTGGGCACGGGCGCTTCGCCCGTCCAGCCGGACCCCGCCGCGCTGGGCAAAGCCCGCACCGCGTATCAGGATTTCTTCGCTCTCTGGAAAGACGCCGATCCCGACATCCCCATTCTGAAACAGTCCAAGGCAGAGTACGCGAAGCTGCCATAGTTCGTTTTCTTGTGTCGGCAAACTGTTGCGAACAGCGATTTCGCTCAAAACCCCGTTGCAGAGATCGATGAGTGTAATAGAGATTTTTCACCACTAGAGCTTTACTGAGCGCAGAGCCGAAACAGCCTCGCGGTATTGTTGGGCGTCGAAAACGATGGGGCCGAAGTCGGAATAATCGCGTTCTTTGCGATGCGGCTGCTGGAAGGAGTCCCACATCACGGAAGCATCTCCGACTCTGATACGGGCAAGAAGTGGCCAGCATCCGACTTCACCGCACTGGCAGCCCAATACGTACACACGCTCCAGACGTGCGAAATAACTGCCCTTCTCAAAGTCACCTAAGAAATACCGATCGAGAGCGGCGTACTTGAACCACTCCGGGATCAAGCCACCGTATCCCCCGCTGGTTCAAAGTGCTGCTCACGCTCGAAGGCCGAAACCATCTCTGAGAGAGGCCACCCGAATTGCGGGCACCCTTTTCCATCCCGCGATTGTGTTTTCCGCCGAAAATAGTCCCTTGTAATCGCTAAGGAAAGACGTTTTTCCCACCTCTAGCTTGCGGTATCATGTTCAAACACGGCCTTGGCGCCGAGTTCGCGCCAGGTTCGCTCTAATCGGGCCCCGCACCACAATCCGATCCTAGAGGTTCTGTATGCGTTGTAAACTCCCGTTGTTCGTAACTCTGTTCACCCTTGCGCTTATCAGTCAAAGCCTTTTTGCATCCACAGACACCACCGTCGGCTCCTGCACCGGGCCGGGAACGTATTACGCCACCATTAGTGAGGCCGTTACCGCAGCCTCGTCCGGCGCCACCATCGACGTCTGTCCCGGAACCTACCCCGAACAGGTCACGATTTCCAAGAATCTAACTCTACGCGGCATCAAGAATGGAACGCTCTATGCCCCCACAATCGTGGTTCCATCCGGCGGTCTGGCCGTAAATGGAACGAACATTGGCGGCGATTCAGTGGCGGCTCAAATCTTCGTCAAGGGTGCGGACGTCACAATCTTCCATCTCACCGTGGACGGCAGCAACAATGGCCTCTACGACTGCACCATCAACCCGATGGGTATCTATTACCAGAATTCCTCCGGGACCATAACTGACAACGCCGTTAGAAATGTCATCATGGCCCCATCTCTTCAGGGTTGCCAGGTCGGCTTGGCGATCAACGTCGAAAGCAATACCGGCGCTCCAGCTGTCACCGTGTCACACAATTCTGTGCGGAACTACGACAAGGCTGGAATCGTCGCCAGCGGTCCCGGGACCGGCGGCGGTCCGGCCGTTACCGTCACTGGCAACACTGTGATCGGAATAGGCGCAACCACCGCCACCGCTCAGAACGGCATCCAGATTGGGTATGGAGCCACCGGCTCGGTCACGTTCAACGACGTAGCCGACGACCTCTATACGAACCCGCCGTGTGGCAGCACCAGTCAGCCGCAATGTTACGCCGGCTCTGGAATCCTGATCTATGCCTCGACCGGTGTAACCGCCACCATCAACACCGTCGACAGCACGCAGCTAGGAATTGTTACCGCGTCCGACCCAACCTACGGAACCGCAAACGACGCGGTTATTAAGTTGAACCACGTAGGCGGAACGCAACTCTTCGATGCCATCGATCTCTGCAGCGACGGGAATACGGCCGAGTTCAATACTCTCTACGGCAGCGCAGAATCCGGCATTCACGTGAATGACGGGTGTCCGCCATCCACCGGCAGCAACAACACCGTTACCCGTAATACCATTAACGAAGCTTGCGCCGGCATTCTCCTGGGTACAGGCACAGGCAATATAACCTCTCCAGACAACTTCATGAACGTTACCTATACGACGCTCTCGGGAGATGTCTGTCCCGCACCGGTCGAAGCCTCAACCATGGAAACAGCGTCCGCAAAACACCTCGCGCTGCGGGCGTCGCCGTACACGGCAATCAGAAAATAACAAGCTGCCATGCACCAAAAATGCCGAGGCACAGTTGAGGGCCCCGGCATTGTTTCCGGATAATACAGAAAGCTGCCCTCCTAAGTGGAGAATAATCAGTCGATACAAAGTTCGGTGACCGCTTCGGACTGATCCGGTCGGATCACGGACTACTGGGAAGTGACTGTTGAAAACAGGCTGCGATTTCACTCAAAACTCGGCTTGTGAGTGTAATTGGTGTTACGTTAATAACCGTTCACTCTTCTCGGCCGCCGCACGGAGGAGTATGGTCTGTCCGACCGCCAGTCGACCAATGCGAGTGACGGCACCGTAGATTCCCGCGTTGTTCTGGTTCGCACGAACGACCGCCTTCATCACTTCTGGCGCCGGACTTGCTGTGTCGGGATCAAGGTTCACCATCGAGCAGCGTTCGTCGCGCATGGTGACGGTGATGGCGGGGGCGTCGTCCCCCTCGCCGAATGAGAGCACTCCGCCCACCCACTCGTCCTCCTGGAAGGGAACCGATCGCAGTAAACGAACCACAATATTCGGGCGAAATCGTCGCACGTCGAGGCTGCGCCCTGCGAGTCGTCCGATCTCGCGCACCGTATCGGAGGCAATCACGGAGACGCTCGCGTCATCGAAGATGCCATGCTTCAACTGCATCATCTGCACGGGAGCCCCGTACCGACGTCCGATCTCCGTAGCCAAGTCCTCCCCGAAGACGGGCATCTCGTCGCCGTTCGGCGTGCGAATATGCGTAGGAAGCTCTCCCTGAGCGCCGTCTTCACGGCGCTGTGCCGCAAACAGGAGCAGGTCAGGAAGCTTGCTTGCTGTCAGCCACGGGAACCCGCTGCGGTTGTCATCATTCATCCGCCGAAACGCCAGGCGTCTGTCACCATCGAGGCCATGCCAGCCCAGATTCGCGACCTCGAGTCGTTCGCCGCCCATGGACTTCACGGGATACCGGTAAATCGCCTCCACATGTCCGACTTCTATGAGCATGCTCGTTGTATCTGTCGTGCCATTTTAGCGAGGATTGTAACGGATAGTTGTTGTAAGCCAGTTTACGCTCATTGAGGGATGCGCCGTCCCGCGCCCGATGAGTGAAATGGTTTCCCGGCTTGGCGAACTCGAAGACGATTTCTCCGGCCCACTTCCGGTCCTTACGATTCGGTGTATATTTGCTCCGCTGCCATGGAACGCCCCCCGGATCCTCAATTGCTGGGATTCCTCGAAGCCTACGACCGGCACATCTCGGATCTCGCTCTCGCGCTGCGAGAGGTGATTCTTGAGGAAGCGCCCGACGCCTCGGAGTCGATCTACCAGGTGTACACGGTGGCCATTTGGTTCGGGTTTAGCGGAAAGATGAAGGACATGTTCTGTTACATCGCGACCAATGCGGGGCACGTCAACTTGGGATTCCCGCGCGGAAGTTCGCTGCCCGATCCGAATCGGGTGCTGGAAGGAGAAGGTAAGACTATGCGCCACATCAAGCTCAGGAGCCAGCGCGATGTAGAGCGTCCATTCGTGCGGCGCTACATCCAGACGGCGATGGAGCAAGCGGCGCTATCGGGTGCGGGCGGAACGGGCGAAAGTGTCGTCAAGAGCGAACGCGGAGTCCAATCAAAGCGCCGCGCAAAGAAGCCCCGCAGGAAATAATCCGCACTTGCTCATTGAAATTCGGGCGAATCGGGTCAATGAGTGAAACAGGAATGTTTCAACAACTGACTTTTAGCTTCCGGTTTAACGACCAACCGTCCGGAATCGCACGCTTCCTCTGCAATGCATACGGGCTATAATTGCGCGCATCGATGGCGCTTACCTCGGGCACCAAACTCGGGCCGTATGAGATCGTGTCGCTATTAGGAGCGGGCGGCATGGGCGAGGTGTACCGCGCGCGCGACACGCGGCTGGGGCGTGATATCGCGATCAAAGTGCTGCCAGAAGGGCTGGCGAATGATGCTGATCGACTGCGGCGTTTCGAACAGGAAGCGCGTACGATTGCGGCGCTGAACCATCCGAACATTCTGGGAATCCATGACATTGGTGTGCACGACGGTGCGCCCTTTCTGGTCAGCGAATTTCTTGAAGGACAAACGTTGCGGGAGGCGCTCGTATCAGGACCGCTGCCGGTTCGGCGCGCGATCGAATACGCGCTCGGCATCGCGGAGGCACTCGCGGGGGCGCACGATAAAGGAATCGTGCACCGGGATGTGAAACCGGAGAACGTGTTTGTCACTCGGGACGGACGGATTAAAGTGCTGGATTTCGGGCTGGCGAAGCTGGTCAGGCCCGAGGAAAACCACGAAACCGCAGTGACGCAAACGAGCCCGGGAACTTTGCGGGTATGGTGATGGGTACCGTAGGCTACATGTCGCCGGAGCAGGTGCGGGGCGAACCGATCGACCCGCGATCGGACATTTTCAGTTTCGGTGCGGTGTTGTACGAGATGCTCACCGGCAAACGCGCCTTCAAACGCGAGACGTCCGCGGAAACGATGACCGCAATTTTGCGCGAAGAGCCACTGGCGCTGAACGATGCCGGCTGGCAAGGCCCGCTGGAGCCGCAACGGATTCTTGCGCGATGCCTGGAAAAGAATGTCGCGCGACGATTCCAGTCGGCCAGTGATCTGGCGTTTGCCATTGAATCGCTGAGCGGAACATCGACCACGCAGAGATCGACCGCGACGAGAGTGTCGCGGCCGACATCAAGGCGCGCTTGGCTCCCGTGGGTGATAGCCGCGGCACTGCTGCTGGGAACTGCGGTCTGGGAAATGGTTCGCCCAGCGGCTGCACCGGCCAACCCGCTCGAAAAAGCGCATTTCACGCGCGTGACCGACTTCGAAAGCGTGGAAGCGGCGATCTCGCCCGACGGCAGGTTCGTGGCTTTTATCTCCGATCATGACGGCCCCTTCGATGTATGGCTCACCCAGGTGGGAACCGGACGTCTGATTAATCTGACACAGGGGAAGGCGGGCCCGTTACCTGGGCCCTTACGAAGCGTCGGTTTTTCGGGCGACGGCTCTGAAATCTGGGTCGGCGGTGGTGATGTGGGTATGCGGCTGCGGCTGATGCCCCTGACGGGAGGTACGCCGCGTAATTTCCTCGGCGAGGAGACCGCCAACCTGGCTTGGTCACCGGATGGCGAACGGATTGTCTATCATACCTTCGGTAATGGCGACCCTATGTTCGTGGCGGACCGCACTGGCGCCAACGCACTGCGGATATTCGGGGATCAGCCGGGACTTCACAACCATTTTCCAACCTGGTCGCCTGACGGCCGTTGGATCTATTTCGTGCATGGGACGCCGGCGACGAAGGAGATGGATTTATGGCGCATAGACCCGTCCGGCAGTAACCCGGAGCGCCTCACGCAAAGTAATACAGACGTCGCTTATCCCACTCCAGTCGGCAACCGCACAGTGTTCTACGTGGCGCGGGACGGGGACGGTTCAGGACCGTGGCTGTGGCGTTTGATCTGAAACGGAAGGATTCGCGGCGCGTGAGCATCGGTCTCGAGCAATATACGTCGGTGCAAGCCAGCGCTGACGGCCGTAAGCTGGTGGCCACCATCAGCAACCCCGTAGCAGGACTTTGGACTGTTCCGATTCTTGATCGCGTCGCCGAAGAACACGACGTAAAACCGTTTACAGTGCCGAACGTGCGTGCGCTGGCTCCCCGTTTTGGGGGCGTGTCGCTGTTTTATTTATCTTCCTTGGGGACGGGCGACGGACTGTGGCGCCTTCGGGACGGACAGACCACTGAGGTCTGGAAGGGCGTCGATGGTGCGTTATTGGAGACTCCCGCTGTTTCGCCGGATGGAGGTCGCGTGGCCATTGTGCTACGGCGGAGCGGGAAACGCCAACTGCACGTCCTCTCTTCAGACGGCGCCGAACTCCAGCCCATCGCGGAGGGAATTGTCGCCCAGGGTTCGAGCTGCTGGTCGCCGGATGGCAAATGGATCGTCACGGGTGGCAGCGACGCCACCGGTCCCGGACTTTTTAAGATTCCGTTGGAGGGCGGATCGCTCGTTCGCTTGGTCAGCGGGCCGGCACTCAATCCAGTCTGGTCGCCGGATGGAAGCCTGATCGTATACTCGGGTACGAATGTGAGCAGCTTCGCTCCTCTCCTTGCCGTACGTCCGGACGGAAGCAGCGTCGAATTGCCCCATATCACCTTGCGGCGGTTGGGAGAGCACGTGCGCTTCTCGCCCGATGGCAAAAGTCTGATCTACATGCAGGGACTGCTCGCATCCCAGGATTTCTGGCTACTCGATCTCGCCTCCATGAAGTCGCGCCCCCTCACCAGGCTGCAAAACCGTGCTGCCATGCTGACCTTCGACATCACAAGCGACGGGAAACAGATCGTCTTCGACCGCTTACGCGAAAACTCGCAGGTCGTCATGATCGATCTTCCCAAGGAATAGGACTGCTCCAGTTCTTGTTTGGCTCCCAAATTCACCTTTCTATTCTCCGGTCGCCTGAGCCGTTCTGGCACCAGTCAGTTCGTCGGCTAGAGCATCGGCGCGATAAATCTTGCGCAGTGCTTCGATGATGCCGCGCGAATCCACATGCACGCCGCGTGCCTGGCGGTCGTTGTAGTAGAAGTTCCAAACCAGCGACTGGATATTGCCGTCGAAAACGATTCCGACCAGTTCGCCTGCTTTATTCACGGTCGGGCTGCCCGAGTTCCCGCCGATGATGTCGGCGGTGGAAACGAAATTCAACGGGGTTTCGAGATTGAGTTTCGATTTCATCTTCGGCCAACTCTCCGCCAGGTCATACGGCGGCTTGTCGCCGTGCTCGGCGGCATGCTGGAAGGCGCCGGCGAAGGTCGTAAAGGAAGGAATCTTTTTTCCATTTTCCTCGTAGCCCTTTACCGTGCCATAACTGAGGCGCAGCGTGAAGGTCGCGTCCGGAGGCTGGGTGAAGCCGCTCTGGGCAAACCTTGCGCGAGCGATGGTCGCGCCATCGCGCTGCGCCACGGCATCGACCTCGTCGTCAAACCGCTTGCGTGCCGCTCGCGCCTCGGGATCTACTGCGCGCCAGAGAACGATGAGTGGTTCCGTACTCGCATCCACGGCTGCTTTCCCGCCTTCATAAAGTCGTTTGCGCAGAGCGACATCTTCGAGCTTGGTGCCGGCGATCAGCGCGCCCGCAGCCTCTTCCGGAGACTTGCCGTTCAGCGCCGCCTTTACGGCTGCATCCTGCGGTCCCAGCGCTTCCCGCATCCGGGCGAAGGACTGCGCCAGTTTTGCGGTCTCCAGACTCTTGTAGATGGGAGCCGTGCTGAAGAGTTGCTGCTCCATCGAGGGCAGCGCTGAATCACGATATTCGCGCAGGCGTTCGCCGTTCGGTTTCGATCTTTCCTCCGCCGCACGGACGAGAGCGCGCGCGTAAAATAGCAGGTCCGAGGTGAATCCCCGCATGCGCTCGACGTAAGTGAGCGGGTCATAAATTCCCCGGTTCACCTGCATGGCGCTGGAAATCTCCTGCCATGGATTCGCCTCACCCGCGTGCTTATCCATGTATGCTTTTTCCCGCTCGTGTTCCGCCGCCTCCATACGAGATAACACCGACGTGTCCTGCAGACCTTCGTATTCGCCGTTAATCGCCTTCTGGGAATTCTGCAGCTGGAAGATTTCCTCGTGCGCGATGCGCGCGTTCTCCGCCGATTGCCCACTGAACTTCTGGAGCATGGCGATACGCTGCTTGTAGCTGGCGAGGCGCGATGGATAATCCACGTCCTTCAGAAACTGCAATTGCGATATGGTCTTCAGCCGATCGGTGCTTCCCGGATCCCCGGAAAGGAAAATCAGATCGCCATCCTTGACTCCCGTTTTCGACCATTGCAGGTAGTTGTCGAGATGAACCGGCTTGTCGTTTTCGTAAATACGGAAGAAGGTGATGTCGAGGTCATAGCGCGGGTAGGTAAAATTGTCGGGGTCGCCACCGAAAAATGCCGCCTCAAATTCCGGCGCAAACACCAGGCGCACATCGGTGTATTTCTTGTATCTGTACAGGTTGTAAACTTCGCCCGAGTAGAGAGTAACAACGTCGCAGCGCAGGCCGGTCGATGTGGCGCAGTCTTTTTCAATGGCGCTCATGGCGGAGCGCTGTGCGTGGCTGGCGTCGGCATCGGACATGGAAGGCGTAGCGGCGGCTTTCACCTTGGCAGTGACGTCGTCGATGCCGACGAGCACGTTCAGTTCAAGGTCCGGACATTTGGCCTCGTCCGCCCGGGCCCTGGCGTAGAAACCGCTCTTCATATAGTCGGCGCCGGACGTGGCAAGCTGCGCAATGCAGTCAGAGCCCACGTGATGATTGGTAAATGCCAGACCGTCGGCCGATACGAACGAACCTGACCCTCCATTGTTAAATCGCACTGACGAAAGCCGGAGATGGTCCAGCCATTCCTGCGTCGGAGTAAAGCCGTATTGCTTCTGAACGCGATCGACAGGAAAGGTGTTATACAACCACATGCCTTCGTCGGCGATCGCGAGGGGCGTTGCGAGGGTAAGGATGAGGCCGAAAATGAACAGTCTGGTCGTCATCAAATAATTTCTTCAAGTGTGTTGCAGGAATTCCGCCAAGGAGGCAAAACTTCCGGCGGCGCAGCGACCAACCATCACCTTGCCGTGGCCTTTTAGACAGTATAGACGCGGCAAGAGAGGATTTGTCACCAGTTGAGTCGTTTCGCTAGCTACCAAAACATCCTGAACCACCAAGGGCACGAAGGATCACGAAGGCTTTTGGCTTCAGAAATTTCCTTCGTGTACCTTGGTGGCCTTGGTGGTTGACGATTTCGCAAATTGCACCACTACCCCAAGCCACGCGCGCTTGGAAACTCGCGCCGGTTGGGCGTATAAAAGAAGTTGCCCGCGCTCTGCTGTTTTGCGCCGGAGCAATGTAGATCCAACCAAACTGCCAGCGAGGAGCCATGTCCAGCCTTACGAGCCTGCACGCCCCCAAAGGACTGGAGGGCGTTGTCGCCACCACATCCAGCATCTGCTATATCGACGGCGACCAGGGAGTGCTTGCCTATCGCGGGTACGACATCCACGATCTGGCGGACCACTCCACTTTTGAAGAAGTCTGCCATCTGCTCTGGTTCGGACGGCTGCCCAATACCGGCGAACTCAAGGCCCTGAAGCAGCGCCTGGCGGACGAGCGCAAGCTGGATCCATCCATTATTTCGCTGTTGAAATTGGCGCCGAAGCAGGCGCTGCCGATGGACGTGCTGCGCACGGTGGTGTCCGCGCTTTCTTTCTACGACCCTGAATTCGACCGCAATGATCACGAAGCTAACGTCGATAAAGCGATTCGCCTGACCGCCCAGATCGCGATGATCGTGGCCAACTACGACCGCATTCGCAAAGGGAAGCCGGTGGTGGAGCCGGATCGATCGCTCTTTCACGCGGCGAATTTCCTGCTCATGCTGAACGGCGCCGCTCCGTCGGAAACTGCCGAACGCGCTCTGGATATCGCGCTCATTCTGCACGCCGATCATGAACTGAACGCTTCCACCTTCGCCGCGCGTATCACGGCGGCAACGCTCTCCGATATGCACTCGGCGATCACCTCCGCGATTGGCACGCTCAAAGGGCCGCTGCACGGCGGCGCGAACGAGGCCGTGTTCAAAATCCTGAAGGAAATCGACGCCAAGGGAACGGACCCCGTCGAGTACGTCAAAGGGTTACTGGCCCAGAAAAAGAAAATGCCCGGCTTCGGACACCGCGTCTACCACACGGAAGATCCGCGCGCCACGCACCTGCGGCAGATGTCGCGCGACCTCGGTCAATCGAGCGGCGATCCCAGGTGGTTCGAATATTCGCAAAAGATCGAAGACTTCGTTAAGGGCGAGAAAAAGCTCAACGCCAATGTGGATTTCTATTCCGCTTCCACCTATCACGTCCTCGGAATCGAAGTGGACCTGTTCACGCCCATCTTCGCGGTTTCGCGGGTCGCCGGCTGGACCGCGCACGTCATCGAACAACTCGACGATAACCGCCTCATCCGCCCGCGAGCCGATTACGTAGGCCCGGAGTATCCGCAAAAATATGTAGCGCTGGATAAGCGCTGAAGCGGGTCACCGAATTCCCCGTAGAGACGTGGCTTGCCGCGTCTCCCAAGCCAAACCAGCCCCCAGCCGGGTCGAATGATTCTTGCCCGGCATCGGTACAATAGAAGCAGCATGCTGCACAGGGTCTATCTCGACAACAACGCCACGACTCCCGTGCTTCCCGAAGTTCTGGAGGCTATGCGGCCTTACTTTGGCGAGCACTTCGGCAACGCGTCCTCGATCCACCATCATGGACAGGAGACGCGGGCCGCGGTCGAACGCGCGCGTGAATCGGTGGCCGCTATGCTGGCTTGCCGCGCCTCCGAGATCGTGTTTACCGGCGGCGGCACGGAAGCGGACAATCTTGCGGTCTTCGGTGTTGCACAAGCGTCGGGCGACCACGTCATCACCTGCACCGTCGAACATCACGCCGTACTGAACGCCTGCAAGCATCTCGCCGGGCAGCCCGCGACCCAGGGATGCGAAGTCACGTACGTTCCAGTGGACGGCCGCGGTTTGGTCGATCCGGCGGATGTGAAGCGCGCCATCCGCCCCAATACGAAGCTGATCACAATTATGTTCGCCAACAACGAGACGGGCGTTTTGCAGCCCGTCGCCGAAATTGGAAAGATTGCTGCCGAAGCCGACATTTACTTTCACACCGACGCAGTGCAAGCTGCCGGAAAGATTCCAATCGATGTAGACGAAATCGGCTGCGATCTGTTGACCATCTCCGGCCACAAGATTCACGGTCCGCAGGGAGTGGGCGCGCTCTACGTCCGCAAGGGAACCCGGCTTGCACCCATGTTCTACGGTGGCAGTCATGAGCGCTCGCGTCGCGCCGGCACCGAGAATGTCCCGGGCATCGTAGGCCTGGGCAAGGCTGCGGAATCAGCCAGAGTTGGCATCGAACGCGGCGACGAGAAGATTGCTGCGGCAAGAGACCATCTGGAAAGGGAACTGCTCAAGATCGAAGCCACAGGCTTGAACGGCGAAGGCGCACCGCGCGCGCCGAATACGACCAACATTTATTTCGATGGCATCGAAGGCGAAGCGCTGGTTATCGCGCTGGACTTGAAAGGACTCGCAGTGTCGACTGGAGCGGCCTGCTCTTCCGGAGCGATCGAACCGTCGCACGTTCTGACCGCCATGGGACTGCGTACCGACCGTGCCAAGGCGAGCATTCGTTTCAGTCTCGGTAAGCAAAATACGACGGAGGACATTGAATTTACGCTGGCGATCGTCCCCGAAACAGTGTCGCGCCTGCGGGAGCTTAGCCCGGTTTATCGGACTGTGGTTTCGAAGTGAGAGGCCTACCTTTTAACAGGTCCATGGTCACATGAACTGATACGGAGAACGATCATGGGGCGGAAATTCGTGTTGCTGTTCACGACACTCGTTGCGGTAGGCGCGGCATTTGCGGCCGACAGCGGTCCAGTTTTGCCAGACGCGGCTGCGCAGGCGGCGAAAAACAAAGCGGTAGCCGGGCGAGTGTTCGAAGAGATTTTCAATCAAGGAAAGTTTCAGGTTGCCGAGGAAATCTACGCCCCGGATTTTGTCAACCACGGGCTCCGCAGGAATTACGATCTTCAGGAGGATCAAGCGGCAGTTCATGCGGAGAAGAAGGCGTTTCCGGACCTCAAGATGAGCGTACTCCTGATGGCAGCCGAGGGTGACCTGGTCACAGCGGTTTGGGTCTTCCGCGGGACGCATACCGGTTCCGGATATGATGGATTACCTCCAACGGGAGTCAAGCTTGAATTACGTGGAATTACGGTTTGGCGTATTGTCGATGGCAAGATTCGTGAGGAGTGGACCGAGTTCGACCAACTGCGAGCTGCCCAACAATTCGTGACACAATTGAAGTGGCCGCTACTGGGTTTTCTTTTTGTGGCGTTGATTCTTGCATGGGCGTTTTGCAGATTTTTCCTGAGAATGAGGCGACCGCAGCTTGCAAGGGGGGTAGTCCTAGTCGGGTAGTGTGCTGCTTTGAAAATGGCACTCAGTCGCAACGGGGGCTGATCTCACAGATCAAGCTTGGAGTTTGAAGGCATTCGTAGGAGTATTGCGGAAGAAACTGCAACAGCGGCGGCGTGATGATTAAGCGGGCTCGCATCATGTACATCGAATCGAAAGCCGAGGGTCTAACCGGTCCTGCTCGGATAGGCCGCGTTGCTTTTAACAAAACCGGGCGCACACTCTACTACAAGGGCCAATCGTTCCAGAGCCTGAAGGGGCGGGGCTTCAAAGCCAACTACCGGGAAACAGAAACCGGGGAGGAGTACTGGATTTCAGGTCCACGTCGTGATGGACTGGACCGTCTTTATGGGAAGAGTGCGCTAGTCGTGAAAATAGATGACGACGTTCGGGGAAGAGTATTGGACGGAAATCCGCAAGAAACCCGAACTCATCTTGCGGCGAACAACTTAAAATTCAAAACAGCCCCTTCTAGTCAGGTAGTTTGACGACGTACCTTATGACTGACTCAACAACCATCGCCGTCGCCATGTCGGGAGGAGTGGACTCCTCGGCCGTTGCGGCCATGCTGCGTGCCGAAGGCCGCAACGTCATCGGCCTGACCATGCAGCTCTGGAATCAGCGCCGTCTCGCCGGACATGAAGGCATGCCGGAATCCGTGCAGGGCCGCTGCTGTTCGATTGACGACGTCTACGATGCTCGCCGCGTTGCTGAAACCCTCGGCATTCCTTACTACGTGGTCAATCACGAAGAGCGCTTCGAGCGCGACGTGGTGCGGCCTTTCGTTGAGGAGTATCTGGCCGGGCGCACGCCGATCCCTTGCAGTCTTTGCAACAATCACCTGAAGTTTGATCAGCTGCTGATTGTGGCGCGGCAGATTGGCGCCGATCAGATCGCCACCGGCCATTATGCGCAAGTCGCCTTTGACGAGCCGCTCGGCCGCTGGCTGCTGAAGCGTCCGGCTGACCAGTCCAAAGACCAGACTTATTTTCTTTTCGGCCTCACGCAGGAGCAATTGAGCCGCACCCTGTTTCCGCTCGGCGGCATGACCAAGCCGGAGGTGCGCGAACTCGCCCGCAAGCACAGCCTGGCAATCGCCGAAAAGCCTGACTCGCAGGAAATCTGCTTTGTCCCCGGCGGCGACTATAAGCGCTTCCTCGAAGCCTATCTAACCGAGCAGGGAAACGCATCGTCCGGAATGTCGACCGCGACGATTGCCGGCGAGATGGTCACGACCGACGGCAAAGTGATCGGCGAGCACACCGGCGTGCACAACTTCACCGTCGGCCAGCGCAAGGGACTCGGCGTAGCCACCGGATCGCCGCTCTACGTGATTCAAATCAAGAACGACACGCGGGAGGTGGTGGTCGGCAAGGACGAAGATCTTTACTCACGTACTCTCCTGGCCCACCGCGTGAACCTGATTTCGACCGGCGAGTTATGCGGGCCGATGAAAGTTTCGGTGAAGATACGGCACCGGCATCAACCAGCCGCGGCCACGATTGAACCCGCTGGCCCGGACAAAATCCGAGTTCGCTTTGACGAGCCGCAACGAGCGCTCACCCCAGGCCAGGCCGCCGTTTTCTACGATCGGGACGTTGTCGTAGGTGGTGGTTGGATAGAGAGCTTCCCGTAGAGACGCGGCAAGCCGCGTCTCTACTGCCACAGCGAATTCGCGACAGCCGAGCCCCTGGTTACCGCGATGAGTTACCCCGAATTACTCTCGCCCGAATTTATGGCACGTTAGTGGACTAGACCTCCTGATGAAGCAGAGTTAGGGTTATTCCACGACGGGACCTTCGTAGTCTCTCCCCAAGCAAAGGTCCGGACGTGGGGAGCGATTTTATGAAAATCTGGCATCTGGCTTATGCGGCATTGGGGATTGCGGTGGCGCGCTGGGTTTTTAAGCGTCAACCAATGCAGGTAGCGGACCCGATCACCCGTTTACGTACTTCTGGCCTGCTGTAGTAAGACGTTAGTCAAAAGGGTTTGGGCGCGCCCCGTTGCGCGTCACTTCGACGAACTGAGCGCGCCCATTCCTTTTCCCATTTTTCGTGTCCGCCGCGGAAGTGCTAGTACTTTAGTTTCCCTTCGGTAACTTCTTTTCCGCTCCATCTCGCCTAAACTTTCTATATGGACCCGTTGCGCGTACCCGGGCCACGGCAACCTGCAATCATGCGATCCCGGTTCCCCAGCTCGCGATTGGTCATGCTCTGTGTGCTGCTAATCCCGTGGGCAGCCGCTTCAGCGCAAGACGATCCGCCCTCTCTCGGCGATTTCGCGCGTAATCTGCGCAAGGACAAATCGCAACAGCCGCCTCAATCACAAACCGACCACGCCCGCACGGTGATCGATAACGACAATATGGCCCAGGTCATGGAAGATGCCAAGAAGGCAAAGCCGATCAAACAGGACAAGACTGTCTTTTCGATTGACCCCTCCGGCAACACTCTCAAAGTATCGTCTCCCGACGTAACCTGCAGTCTTTCTTTCAACGCCCGGGCCGCTTCGCTGATCGTCAAACCCATGCTGATCGAAGACCTGCCGCTTGCGGAACTGGTTAAGCTGGACGGACCCGGCTCCATCCAGGACGAAAGTCTGCAACTGGAAGTTTTCAACGGAAGCGACTGGGACCTGCGCGAAATCACCATCGGCCTGACGCTCGAACGCAAAACAGGAGCAAACGCCCAAGTGGCGTCCCGAGCGCGAATCATTCCAGCCGCCCAGGGACTTGCGCCCAACGCGGTCGAGCGGCATTCCGACGTTACGCTGCTCTATCACCTCAAAGCTGAGGCGAAGCCCTTCAGCACAATTGCATTCCACGAAAATATCGGACTCACTCCCGGCCTCGACGAAGATTGGCGATGGTCGATTGTAGAAGCAAAAGGAATCCGGCCGACGCAAGCGCAGCCGGCGCCCGATTCGCGATCAGAACCCCTGTTTGCTAATCCACCGCACCTTAAGCCGGGCTCGAACTAACTGCGTCCGTGCCGACCGCGCCCTGTGTCCCTCTGTGGACCCTGTGGTGAGGATTTTGGTAGTGGTGCAATTTGCGAAATCGTTAACCACCAAGGCCACCAAGTACACGTAGGAAATACCTGAAGCCAAAAGCCTTCGTGATCCTTTGTGCCCTTGGTGGTCCAGGATTTCATCGGCTCACCGTGAAACTGCACCACTACCAGGATTTTGTCAGCCGCCAGTCACAAGCCCGATCGCAGATCAATCGTAGACAGGAAGCGAGGCTTCTGACGCGCTTTCGTCAGCTGCTCGAACGAATACGCGATCTTGAGCAGCGTAGGTTCGCTCCAGGCGCGTCCAAAAAACGAGATGCCGACCGGCAGTCCCCAAAGATGACCAGCTGTCACGTTGATATTAGGATAGCCGGCGACGGCAGCCGCGCTGGAACTGCCTCCGCCGGAGTGGTCGCCGCCGATGAGGTCGGTGAGCCACGCCGGGCCGGCCGTGGGAGCGACGAGCGCGTCGAGTTTAAATTTGTCCATGACAAAGTCGATGCCCTCGGCCCGCGCGAGTCGGCGATTCAAAGCCAGCGCATCGAGATACTCTTTTGACGTAAGCGAGCCCTTCTGTTCCGACTTTAGAAAAATGTCCTGCCCGAAGTAAGGCATCTCCCGATCGCGATGTAGCTCGTTGAACTCAATCACATCCTTCAAGCTCTTAACGGTAGAGTTGCCGCGGCGAGCCAGATAGCCCGCAAGGTCCGCTTTGAGTTCGTATAACAAAACGGTAAATTCGCTGTCGTCGAACTTGCCAATGGTCGGAATATCGGCGGGATCGATAATCTCCGCGCCCGCCAGCTTCATCCCGCCGATCATGGTGTCCATTAGCCGGTCAACGGCATCGTTGAAGCCGAAGTATTTACGCACCACTCCCAGGCGCGCGCCTTTGAGTCCCGCGGGATCGAGAAATTTCGTGTAGTCGGGATACTGCCTGCGTTGGCCATCCGCGGTCGCGGAGTCCTCTGAATCCGCTCCAGCCATGGCGCCGAGCACAATGGCAACGTCGCGCACCGTGCGAGCCATCGGACCCGCCGTATCCTGAGTGTGCGAGATGGGAACGATGCCGGTGCGGCTCACAAGTCCCACGGTAGGCTTCAGCCCGGCCAGGCCATTTGCAGAGGACGGACAGACAACCGACCCGTCCGTCTCCGTGCCCACCCCGACGGCGCATAGATTCGCCGAGACACCAGCCCCGGTGCCGGAGCTCGATCCACAAGGATTGCGATCGAGAGCATAAGGATTGCGAGTAAGTCCGCCGCGCCCGCTCCATCCGCTGGTCGCATGATTGGAGCGAATGTTGGCCCACTCGCTGAGATTGGTCTTGCCGAGGATCACGGCGCCGGCCTTGCGCAACTGCGCCACCACGAAAGCATCGCTCGAAGGCCGCGAGCCCAGCAGGGCGAGCGATCCCGCCGTCGTATTCATGCGGTCGCCGGTGTCGATATTGTCTTTGATGAGCACGGGAACGCCATGCAGCGGACCGCGCGTCCCCTTCGATTTGCGCTCCTGGTCAAGCGCGCCCGCGATTTCAAGGGCATCGGGATTAATCTCGATCACGGCATTGACCGTGGGTCCGGACTTGTCGATCTCCTGAATGCGCGCCAGATATTTCTCAGTCACCGAGCGAGAGGAATAACGGCCCGACTGAAAAGCCTTCTGCAAATCGTCAATCGTAATCTCGTCGAGTTCGAAGTTGGCTTCGACATTGCTCTCGAGATTTCCATCGGCTCGTCCGGGTACAGGCGCGGGATCGAGCACGCGAGCCGATCCGAAGGCCGGAAAGGCAGCCGCGGCAAGCGTCGCGGTCACGCCCGCGCGAAGAAAGCGGCGACGCGAAGTATCTTTCTGGAGAACGAAATCTGCGGACATTTAAGCTCCTGCGACCATGAAGTGAAACAGCTACTGCTCGCCTGTCTGAGTCCGTTGGTTCATTATCGTTTCTCTGATCTTGAATTTCTGAACTTTGCCTGTCACTGTCATAGGAAATTCATCCACGATCTGGATGAGCTTCGGAATTTTGAAATGAGCGATTTTGGAGGCGCAGAAGGATAGGATTTCGTCTTCTGTCAGCGTTGAACCTTGCTCCAGTTGAATCCAGGCTGCGACCTGCTCTCCATACTTTGGGCAAGGAATGCCGACGACTTGCACCATGCGAATTCCCGGGCAAGTGTACAAAAACTCCTCAACTTCTCGGGGATAGATGTTTTCGCCGCCGCGAATAATAACGTCTTTGGCACGGCCGGTGACGCTGCAATATCCTGCTGCATCCATCACGGCTAGATCGCCCGTGTGCAACCAGCTTTCCTCATCCAGCACCGCGCGGGTCGCTTCTGGATTGCGGTAATAGCCTTTCATTACCAGATATCCGCGGGTGCACAGTTCTCCTGATTCGCCGATCGGGACAATTTCACCGGTTGCAGGATGAACCAGTTTCACTTCCGTATGGGGCAAAGACTTGCCTACCGATTTCACGCGCAGTTCGATGGAATCCGATGGCTTGGTCTGCGTGATTACAGGGGACGCCTCGGTCAATCCGTAAGCGATGGTCAGCTCCGGACAGTGCATCTCGTTCAAGACGCGTTTCATTATTTCTATGGGACAAGGTGCACCGGCCATGATCCCGGTGCGCAACGTATGCAAATCGAACTCAGCGAATTTCGGATGTTCGAGTTCCGCAATAAACATGGTCGGGACGCCATGCAGCGCGGTGCAGCCTTCTTCATGCACGGCTCTTAGAGTTGCCTCGGCATCGAAATGGGCCGCGGGAATTATCATGGTCGCTCCGGTCACAACGCAAGCCATGTTCGACAGCACCATGCCGAAGCAGTGATAGAAAGGGACGGGGATGCAGAGCCGGTCGAGATGAGTGAGGCGCTGGGAGTCCGCCGTCAGCTTTGCATTATTAACGATGTTGCGATGGGAGAGCACCGCTCCTTTCGGAAACCCGGTGGTTCCGGAAGTGTATTGAATGTTGATTCCGTCGTTCGGATCGAGCGAGGTTTCTCGAGCGCACAATTCCGCGTCAGATATACGGCGTCCGCTAATCAGAAGATCATTCCAGGAAATCATTGCCTTCGGAGCATGGTCGCCAATAAAAATAACCTGGCGCAATTCCGGCAACTTGGCGGAATGGAGAGTCGTAGCTTGCGCCTGATCGATTTCGGGGCAAACCTGCCGGATCGCGTCGACATAATTAGAGTCGCGGAAACGCTCGATCAGTATAAGAGCGCAACATTCGGACTGCCGTAAGACGTACTCCAGTTCGAAGGCGCGATTTGCAGGGTTGATGTTCACCAGGATGGCGCCAATCTTCGCGGTGGCAAACTGGGTGATGACCCATTCCGAGTTATTCGTCGACCAAATTCCTATTCGGTCTCCTTTCTGGATGCCAATGCTCATCAATCCGCGTGCGGTAGCCTCCACTTGCTCCCGCAGCTCGCGGTAGGTGTAGCGCTTATGTTCGTGACAGACGACTAGAGCTTCATTTTCAGGATATTTGTTGGCGGTGGAATCAAGCACGTCTCCGATGCACATTTCGCTAAGTTCAGGGCATGAACTTCCGCGAGCATAGCTTAAGAATTTGTCGACGAATTCCGTGCTCATGAATGAGGCTCCCGCTGGGATCAATATCTCATGACGTTCAGGGCGCCACTAATTGCGGAAAGATGTTCACCGATTCGTCGGCTGAAGATGGAGCGACCAGAAGCGCTGGATTTCAGCGTAGGCCGCTTTCTGCTCGGGCGTATTCATCAAGTAGGCCTGAAACACATGCGGCATGCCCTCGTAAACATCCAGTTCAGCCTCGCCGCCGACGATTTTAATTGCCTGATAGAAGCGCACGGAATCGCTTAAAAGCAACTCTTTAGTGCCCACCTGAATGAGCACGGGCGGAAATCCTTTTTTGAAATCGCCATAGATGGGCGAGACGTAGGGATTTTTCCAATCGGCGGGATCGGCGTAGGCTTTGAATCCCGGGATCACGCGGTCTACTTCGAGGACCGGATCGGCGTGGGCCAGGGTCGTTTCGGTGTCGCCATTCATATTGAAATCGACACATGGAGAAAGCAACACGACGGCGCCGGGCATGGGCATCCCGCTATCGCGCAGCTTCAGAATGCTGGCGGGGACGATGTTGGCCCCCGCTGAATCGCCAAACATTCCGATGCTGCGCGGCTTGTACCCCTCGGCGAGCACACCTTTGTAGACAGCAATAACCTGATCGGTGACGAGCGGCCACTTGCCTCGCGGTGCGACGGTGTAATCCACGGAGAGAATGCGCTTGCCGGTGGCGGTCGCCATCAGCGCATCCGCGCCGGCAGACGAATGCGCGGAATCCTGAATGAAACCACCGCCATGAACGCGGATGAGAACGGTTCCGTCGTCGTGATAATTTGTAGGCTTGGTCTCGTAGACGCCGACGCCGCCGACGCGCAGTTCGGCGTTGGCGACTCCCAGTTTCTTGAGCAGAGGAGCCGTATTGGCTTCGGCCCGAGCAAGGATTTTTGCGTAGTTGGCGTCAAAGTCGGCTAGAGTTTTAGGAATTGTGTATTCCGCACGGTGAGCATCGACCACCGGCAACAGCTTCTCAAATATAGCTCGAGCCTCCGGCGAAACGGTGGCGGGAACGAAGTCACGAAGGTCTTGACTGGGCGCGACGGCCGGCACATCCGGCTGCGATTGCGCCAGGCAAGCGGACGCGAGAGCCACCATTACTACAGCCAGCTTTCGCGTCCAATCGGCACCGAGCATTCTTCCCCGTCTTTTTTTGTGCACTTTCTAAAACAGCAGTTTCAGCGCGAACTGGAACTGTCGCGGATTGATGTTCGGCACGGTTGACGTGATGCTACCGAATCCACCGGCGTTCGTCGGCATATCGCCGGGGAGCAAGCCAACCACCGAAATAGGAGTGCTCGAAGTATGTTCCGGGCCTGGGCTCCATCCCGAGATAACCGAATTCGGATTGGAGAAGTTTGGCGTGTTCGAGATATTGAAGCACTCAGCGCGGAACTGGAGCACCTTTTGATCGTGGATCGGGAACTCTTTGAATAGGGAGAGGTCGGCGCGGCGCGTGTGGGGTCCGTAGTAGGCTTCGTTTAATTCGTCTCCCGGAGTGCCGGCTGGTTGTGGGGTCCACGCATTCAGATTCAGCCAGTCTGCGTTACTCCGAGTAGCTGCCTTGTAGGACTGTCCGGTGACATCCGGCCGGTCCGTCGTTGCTAGAGGCAGGTTGATTTGCGCAACTCCGTTGCGGTTAGAAAACGAATCGCCCACTGTAAACGTGCTTCCGGTCTGCCAGAAGACGATCGAATTTACCTCCCAGCCCTTCAGCAAGACGCCTTTCGCGCCGGTGGCTCCTTCGGCAAACGGCAACTTGTAGTCCAAGGTAGCCCCAATGCGGTTCCGGATATCGACCTGCGAGTTGCCGTAGTCATATTGCACGTTGCGAGGCAGCAAGCCGACGCTGCTGGTGGCTCCCGTGCCACTGTTGCTCGCGTCGGTGAGACCGTGCGCCAACGTGTAGTTAACATTGAAGGCCAGGCCTTTCGTAAAGCGACGCGCAAAGACCGCTTGCAGCGCTGAGTAGTTGCTCCCGGCATTGGCTAAAGCTGCCTGGATCTGACCGACGTTAGGCAGACTGGTCGCGGTGAGCAGCGCCGGAAGCGGGCCAGGTCCCTGCGTCGCATCAGTCGGGTAAGGTCCGGTAGGATCGGGGACGTTGATGACCGGCGAGAACAACATGCGCCGGCCCAGCTCTTCGACCCCGGCCACGCTCACCACGTTATTGCCGAACTCGTGCTGCACCATCAGATTGAACTCGTGCACGTACGACGTGTTGGCATTGTGCGCCAGGGAGGTGAAAGAACCGGATAGGTTGGTGGTTGAAGATGGCACCGGCACGGGCAAGTTAAAGCCATTCAAAACACCGGGTGCGGAGAAGCAAGGTACGCAGACATTGGCGTAAGCATATTGGGGACTAAGTGGCGTAATCTGGCCATTCAGAGAAGATGGATAGTAACTGATTCCGTATCCGCCTCGAAGAACAGTCTTCGGAGTCAGGGTCTTGGCGAAGCCGAGCCGCGGAGCGAAATTCGTCCGGCTGGTGCCCACGCCGACGTGAGGGTCTTGCTGCGACGTAATGAGCGACAAAGTCTGGTAGTCGAAGTTCGCCGACTTGCCGTGGGCCTCGGTGAACGGAGTGTAGATGTCGTAGCGCAGGCCGAGATTCAGGGTCAAAGTGGGCGAGACTCGCCAGTCGTCCTGAACATAGGTCCCAGATTCCCAGGCCCGCGCGCCCCCCTCGGTGAGAATATTTTCGCGTTCAAATCCAACCGGCGCGTTGAGCAGAAGATCCGAGAAAGGATCGCCGGTGAGGCCGACGATCAGAAACACACCCAATCCGATCGGATTTTGAAAATAGTTCAGTTGGCGCCGGATTAATTGCGAGCCCATCTTCACATTGTGCCTTCCGTGACTGTAGGTGACCGCGCCAATGTATTGGAAGGTATTGTTCCGGTTCAGAATCGGCAGGAAGGGTGAATCTCCAAGCTCGGCGTAGTTACCGTCAAGAAAGTACAAAGGCGTGAAACCTGAGGTATATGGCACCCCGGGTATATTAGCGTTCGGTAGTCCCATGGCATCGGCGACGTTCAAGCCATCGTTCAGGCTTTTCGATTCAATATCGATGCGGGTATAGCCTGTCTTGAGTTCAAGCAGTAAATTGGGTGTGAAAACGTGGACATAATTGAACTGTACGCCGTGCGCCTTTGTAACCGACGTGCCCGCGTAACAGAACAGGCAGCCGTTCGGTTGCACCTTCAGGCTGCCGACGGTTACGTCTGGCAAATAGCCGGGGATGTCCGTATGCACGTCATTGTAGGAGTAACGTCCGAAAAGCGAATTGTTGGTGTTGAAATGATGATCGATGCGGCCGTCCGCCGATAGCGTAGTCTGCTGTTTGTTGACCACGCTGGTGTAGTTATTGGAAGGCCCGGCGTTGGGAACATTCGGCGCTGGATACATGGAAAAGTAGGCCAAGCCAATCGGATTCAAAAAGAACGACGGATAATCCGGGAGGCCGACATCGGAAAAATTGCCGGGATTCTGCTCTTCAAATAGCGTTGGCACTGTCAAGAGGCCGGAAGAGACTCCCTGGATCACGCGGTTGTCTTCAACGTCGCCAAAGAAGAATGTCTTATTCTTAACGATCGGTCCGCCAACGCTGCCGCCGAACTGGTTCTGGCGGTATTCCGGTTTAGGTGTGACCCCGGTTGTCTCGAAGAAATCGCGAGCGTCAAAGACGTCGTTGCGGAAGTATTCGTACAGGGAGCCATGCAAGGCATTGGTTCCAGACTTGGTGATGATGTTGACGACTGCGCCTGCGGCACGTCCGATGTCGGCGCTGGCGTCGTTGGTATCGACCTTGACTTCCGCTATCGCATCGATCGAGGGACGAACGCCGATGAAGCCTTGCTCGCGCTCGTTGTTGTCCATGCCATCAATCATTTCGCTGTTGTACTCGTCGGGCTGACCGTTGGCGACTACGGTGGATGTGACGCGTCTGTCATCGGGGCGCTGGCCCGAGGAGATTGCGTCCGGCTGCCCCTCGTTCACGCCTGGCTGCAACTGAACCAGGTTGATGAAGTTGCGTCCGTTGAGTGGCAGATCCTGCACCGACTGCTCGGTGACCACGCTGCTCACGGAGGAACTATCGGTCTCCAAGAGCGGAGGGGCTGCGCTCACTTCCACCGTTTCCTGAACCGAACCGGGCTGAAGTTTGGCATCGGCGCGTAAACGGTCACCGGCTGCAAGGTTGATATCCGAAACGACAAATTTCTTGAATCCCTGAGCCTCGACGGAAACCACGTAATGCCCCGGGATCAGGAGATTGAAGACGTAATCGCCCGCGCCGTTAGATTTGACCACGGTCGCGACGCCCGTCCCCTGGTTTGTCAGGGTTACGGTTGCCCCCGAGACTGCGGCGCCGGTACTGTCCGCGACCGTTCCGAGCACGTCGGCAGTTGCGACCTGCGCATTAGCGGTGAACTGCGCGCAAACTAAGAACGTGAAGATTGCAACAACGCATCCCAAGCATCCCAAATCTCGGATCGGCGACCGCAAAGACATTCTTGTATCTCCTTAACCTACGTCTCGAACTTCCGTTCCGGTACACGTTCCCGCCCAATCGTGACCGTATTCGCAGTATTGCCTTCTGCTACCTTTCAGCTGGGCGAGATCTTGCAATTGACGAGCGGAGTGGAGGCTGACATAAGCGGATTTGAGAGTCAACGCGAAGTAGAAAAACTGCAGGCGTTTGCCAATGCGAAACGCAACTACAACAGCGATATCGACTCACTAAACTGTGGATTACGGGTTCTTTTTATGCCTTTTGCTGGCGGAATTGAGCCTTACGCGGTTTGCCATCCCTCGATGCAAGGTTTCGCACTGCGCAACGATTTAGTGCCGCCTCGCGGTCGAAATTCAGCGGGCTTTATTATCCGGCGTCGCGGTCTCCGGGCGGCGGGACACGCAATTTATCTTTGGGAATGCGGGTCAGAGCCAGCGCCATGTCGGCAAATCCCATGGCGGCGTGCCGCATCATGGCAAAATCCACGCAATGGACGGTCGCGTAACCGCCGCTGAAAAGATAGTTGGGACCGCAAATATAGTTGGCGTCGGGCAATCCGCCGTTGTTCCACATGTACTCGCCCTCGCCTGGCCAAGCCGAATCGGTGTCCATACTTTTTGGCTTCGGGTTGGTGGGCTTAGCTAACAAAGTGCCGGCCATGCCTCCGGAAGCGAGGCCCCGCACGACTTCGGCGGCCAGCACGCTGGCGTCAGGCGGCATGAAGACGATGGGCGGTTCGAGCAAGCCAGTCGGACGGAACGAACCGTCCTGCAGGGCATAATCCATCGCTCCCACATGCTCGACCGTGATCGCTGCGGCAACCTGTGGCAGCAGGTCTTCGCGATGCTGGCGAATAAACGCCCTTGATCCTGCGCCGCCGACGAAATGCCCGGTGGTGAGCACGATCTGGATGCCGCGCGGCAGAAGTTCGCGCGGAATGCGGGCCAGATATTGCGCCATGGCGACGATGAGATCGGGTCCATTGTCTTCGATCCCGTTCGGTCCATCGGTGTGACTGTGCAGGATGACGAATTCTGACGTGCGTCCTGGTATGACTCCTACCAGGTTGCGGCCGGCAAAGTGATCGACCTCGGCCGAGAGCTTGACTCTCACCGTTCCGCCCGCGGCGGCCACCCGCTTGAGCCTGGCGCCGGCATCGCGGGCCACGTAGAGGCCAGGGGTGGAACGGACTATGCCGTCATACGGCGTGTACATGCCCGCGGCCGCCGCGTTATCGAGCGGCAGAATTGCGATTACAGCGCTCGGTCCGGCGGCCCGGACAGCAGCGAATCGACTCAGCATATTGCCCATCCACACGCGGACGTAATCACGTTCGGGAGCGAGCAGATGGGTCGGATCATAGCCGTCGTAAGAAAGCGCTATGAATCGCTGCAGCTTGGTCTGAGGAATATCAATATCGATCAGTGCGACTTTGCCCTGAAGCGAGCCGGCGGGCACAGATTCCGGCTTTACATAGACAAGAGGGGCGGTGACGCCTTCCGGGGGCAGCTGGCCGGAATAAGGAACATAGCTCGAAGCCGGAACCGCGCCGGCCTCCGAACCGGCGACGATATCGATTCCCCAACTGGAGGGCGTCCATCGCTGAAAAGGCGCGGGTTCGGCGCGGACCTGCTGAATTCCGACACGTTCCATGCGGTCGTGCAATGCGTCAATGTACTGCTCTTGCGGACGCGATCCGGTCGCGCGCAGGCCGCGATCGTCGAGCTCTGCGTACCAATCGCGCATTTGGCCGAGGTCGAGAAACTGACGCTCATCCACTTTCTCCGCGGCGTTACCTGTCAGAACTGCGCGCGGCCAGCGGTCATTTCCGGACGCTGCCCAGGCACGAGAAAGTGGAGAGAAAGCGCTCAACGCGGCCGCCGAACTTCCAAGTTGAAGCAGGCGGCGTCGCGTCAAGCTGGTCGTACGCCGCGCTAGGATTTCGTTTTCGTTCATTTTGCCCCTGTCGAGGTTGTTGCGCATGTCTGATAAAACAATACTGCAAGAACAATACTGCAATCCGCCGAATGTTGTCTGTGGACACGCTCCTATCGATTCGCTATAGTTCGTCCGCTGGCAGCCGATTTCGGATCGTGACTTTACCTGTTTCCCCGATCGTCGCGGCGTACTTTAATTGCTCCCGGAGAAAATATTGACGATACTCGGTTCCCTCCTTCCCAGAAACTTCAATACGCGAATCACAGCGCGGCTCTTTTGGATTGTCCTGGCTCTCTTATCGTCTCCTGCCATTGCCCAGCCGAGCAAAAATAAAGTCGACCAGCGTCCCACGGTTTCCACGGCGAGTGGCGAACTGCGCGGCGTCGGGGAAGGGAACGGCGTGGTTTTCAAAGGCATTCCCTATGCACGACCGCCCGTCGGCGATCTGCGCTGGCGCGAGCCGCAGCCTCCCTCACCGTGGTCTGGCGTGCGCGATGCTTCGCTTCCGTCGGCAGCCTGCCCGCAGTCATCCCCCCTTCTCGCAGGTTTTATCGGACCGCTCGCCAAAAGCTATGGAACTACTTATGTCGCGGAACCGATTGTAACCGCGGAAGATTGCCTTTATCTGAACGTGTGGGCGCCGGCATGGCCGCCGCGAATGGGGCTGCCGGTTATGGTCTGGCTGCACGGCGGGAGCAACAGGTCGGGTACCGGGTCGCAGGATATTTACGATGGAAGGACGCTTACCAAATATGGCGTGATTGTGGTGACCATTAATTACCGGTTGGGAGTGCTCGGTTTTTTCTCGCATCCGCAACTCACTGCTGAGTCCCCACACCATAGCTCGGGCAACTACGGGCTGCTCGATCAACTTGCGGCGCTGCGCTGGGTGCAGGCAAATATTGCGCAGTTCGGCGGCGACCCGAAGAACGTCACGCTCTTTGGAGAATCGGCCGGCGCGATCGATGCCGGCGTGCTGATGGCCTCTCCGCTGGCTGCCGGTCTTTTTGAGCGCGTGATTTCCGAGAGCGGGCCAGCATTCGGGTTGGGCCCGGCGCGGACATTTAGTGAAAACGAGATTTTCGGATCGGCGGTCGGCGCAAGAGCAGCCGCGGCGGGATCTTCCGCCGATCAGCTGTCTGCTTTGCGTGGTATGACTCCGTCGGCGCTGACCGAACTCGCCCTCGACGTCATAAAGAAAGAAGGCAGGGGCGATATAACCAGCGCGGTTGTCGACGGATGGTTTCTTACCGAAACTCCCGCAAGTGCATTTGGCTCGGAACGGCAGCAGAAGGTTGGTCTGCTGATCGGGCACAACGGCCGCGAGCTGAGCGCATTCCGCGTGGGGGCAGCGGGCCAGAAAGACAACAACGCGTCGGGAGGCAGCGCTGGCGACATGTTCAAGAAACTCGCTGCCACCATCCGTCCGCTTTACGGGAACTGGACCGACGTTGCGATAGCTTATTACGCTGGGAAAGCCATTTTCGGCAAGGTCGCGGCAATCGATCAGGCCAGTAACGACTTGCTTATTTCCTGTCCGGCAGGAGCGATGGCATCGCTGACCAGGGACGCGGGGCAACCGACATTCGTCTACCAGTTCATGCGCTCGATTCCCGGAAAAGGCGAAGCTGATCTGGGGTCTTTTCACAGTCTTGAATTGCCCTACATCTTCGATAGTTTCGGCGATCACACCTGGAGTTGGCTCACGTTTACGGATGTCGACCATTCTTTATCCGCAACCATGCAAGCGTATTGGACCAATTTTGCGACGAAGGGCGATCCGAACGCGCCGGGGTTGCCGCCATGGCCTTCGTGGGATGCGAGCCAAGAGGGCTATATGGAATTTGGCAAGGATGGTCAGGTTGGCGCTCGCAAGGACTTCTCACCTCCGTTTTGTCATCTCTCCCCGGGCCGCTTAAAAGAACAGCTTGGTGCTTCGCAACTTTGAGACCAAGTTTACTGCTTGTCAGACACGACCGTGATGTCGATTTCGCCCATGGGAAGCGTGATGTGCGAAGCCGTAGTCAGTACTTTCCCATCGGGTGGCAGAGTGTAAACGTTCTTGATCGTGCCATCCATGTCCATGATGGTTCCGGTTTCGGTGACTACGAGCGATGCACCATTCCACTCTGCTTTGAGTTTTTTCAGATTGAAAGCCCCGAGATGAGCGTTGGGCGAATCGGGCGGGACAGTCACTTCTTTTCCATCGGCGGTGAAGGTTAGAACGTAGTGTTCTTTGCCTGACGAGAGGTCGGAATCCGATGTGATTTTGAAGTCGTCGGCCTTTTGCTCGATGACGTCGGTACGACTGTTGGGAGGCGGGATCATGCCGTAATTGCTCTTGCTGATATTCACCTTCCATGTTCCCGCCAGATTTGGTTTATCGGCTGCAGCCGCGATTAAAGTCAGCCCCAATAAGACGACTGCCAGCAGAGAGAGATTGCGCATGTTTATCCTCCATCAAGTTCAATGTGTTTAAATCGAGCAAGATCGCGTTTTCAATACCGCACCACACTCGCAGCTTGGCTACTTTGCTGAGTCGGGGCCGGGATGCAGGGCCGGTTTAAGAAGACCTTGCGCTCCGAGCCACTCTCCAAATAAATCAAGCCATCCATCCACGGGAAGATTCTGTTTTCGAATCCCGAATCCGTGGCCGCCTTTGGCAAAAATGTGGAGCTCTGCTGGCTTGCCGGCTGCTTTCCATTCCGCGTAGAGAGGAATCTCGTTCTTAACCGGCGGAACCAGAAGATCGTCATCCGCTCCCAGTTCAAACAGTGGGGGCGCATCGGAAGGAACGGAAATGTCGGACGGCACGGCGGGGTAAATGGCGCCGAGGAAATTGGGAGCCGATTCCGCATCGTGATTCGTGGCCTCGCGAATCACCACGTATCCGCCAGCCGAAAAGCCGAGCAGGCCGATGCGGTCTGGGGAGACATTCCACTTGCGCGCGCCGCGACGAACAACGCGCACGGCTTGCTGGCCGTCCGCAGTGATCAGGGAATCGAGTTGCTTCACGATCTTGTCGTAGATCGAACGGTCGGCAATCAACGCCTGAACTTGTTTGAAGATGTCGTCGCCGGTGGCGGTTATCCGATACTTGAGCACGAACGCCGCCACGCCGCGAACGGCCAGCCATTTGGCGACCTTGGTACCTTCGTCGTCCATGGTGAGGAAATGAAATGCGCCACCCGGACAAATAATCACGGCGGTTCCGGTCGAAGCTGCGGGCTCGGGCAAGAAAACGGTCAGCGTAGGACGAGTGACATTTTGGACAATTCTGATTTGGGTTCCGGGAATGACTGTTTGAATTTCTTTTTGCGTCCAGGCCTCGGAGCCTGGCGCAGCGCCCGGCCAGATGGGAACGACTTCGGGTGCGGCAGTATTCTCGTTCGCGCGAGCGGTGACTGGCGCCTGTGCCAGGGAAGCGGCGGCCAGAAAGCAACATACAAAGATTGTCGTGTAGAGACGGGGCTTGCCCCGTCTGAGGCGATCCACTGTCATGAACCCTCCACGCCCGCAGTTGCGGTAATCAATCCCGACACGACTTAGTAGCTTTGCCACGGCTTTGGGGAATCCCGGCCAATGCCGGGCTTGCTATAGTCGCAAACACCTTGCGGAAAAATTGCTTTGAACCTGTCGAGATCGCTGGCATTGAACGGCTGAGTGTAATCGTTATTGTTCACCGGCTTCAGTTGACATTTCAGAACGTCACCCGCCACGGGACCGCCGCTGACGATTCTCGGATCGGCGGAGGCCGGATAGAGGTCGTTGCAGCGTCCCGGTTTGCCGTAGGTACGAGGCTC